>Ga0163150_10000045_pt1 | contig 207357 bp, 167 predicted proteins | sample OliLakLV19P2IB_FD_148628 | JGI IMG/M metagenome (GOLD analysis project Ga0163150, IMG submission 148628) | Freshwater microbial mat bacterial communities from Lake Vanda, McMurdo Dry Valleys, Antarctica - Oligotrophic Lake LV.19.P2.IB | ecosystem: Environmental > Aquatic > Freshwater > Lake >... | reverse complement strand
GTTCTGGAGTCAGGCCGGCGACGAAGCCTTGCTGTGTTTGGAAACCTTCTGGCGCAACGACCGCTGGCACCTGCTCTTCCCTCACACCTCATTCACCCCTGCAAGAAACTGAGATGCGCCCGTGGCGCAGGCCGTCGAGCCGCAGTTGTTGTAGCCCTGATGAATGTGCGGCATTTTCACGAAGGCAAACTGGCCCGGCTCGCTCTGGCGCTGCCGGTGTTCGATGAGCTTCAAAAGGTCGGCGCCCTGCTGCGCGGAGGCGCTGGCGGAAGGCTGCGCGGGATGCCCGGTGGGGCCGGTGGGCTTGAGTTTGGAGGCGCGCGTCCAGTTGGTTTTCGCCGCCTCCAACTCGCCGGCTTGGAACTGCATTTCACCCAGCACGACGAGGCCCGAGGGGTCGTTCAGTTCCGCGGCCCGCTCGGCGAGGCGGCGTGCCTGCACGGCATCAGGCGGCACGCCTTCGCCGGAATGATACGCCATCGCCGCACAGGCGGCGGCGCGACCGTGACCCGCCGCCGCCGCTTTCTTCCACCAGTCGAGAGCGCGCGGAATGTCCTGCTGCGTTCCTTGCGCGCCGAAGTAGCATTGCCCGAGATTGAAAGCCGCCCCCGCGGATTTCTCCGCCGCCGCTTTGAAATAGCCAAAGGCGATGACGGGATTGCCTTTAATGAGGCTGCCTCGCAGATACACAGAGCCGACGAAATCCATCGCGTCCGCATCGCCGCCATCCGCCGCGCGATGCGCCCAGCGCAGGGCTTCCGCATCGTCTTTGGTCACACCCGTTCCGTCGCGATAGCGGGAAGCCAGAGTCCACTGGGCTTTCACATCGCCACTGGTTGCCTGGCTGCGGAGAGCATCAAGGTCTGCTTGGGCGTTCGCTGGCAGAGTGGTCAGGCTCAAGAGCAGTGCCGCGAGGACGGTGAAAGTGTTGGTGGGCATGAAATGTTTTCGATGAATGATGACTATGGTCGGCTCCTGCCGGACGACTTGGTTTTTTCCAGCAACGTCTTCAATTCAACAGCGATTTCGGGGCGCTTGGAAAACAGGTTGGTCGTCTCACCGGGATCGCTTTCCAGATTGTAGAGTTGGCCCGGTGCTTCGGGCGCGGTGTCGGTGAGTGCGTAGGGTGCGAGTTCGCCTTTGTCATAGACGTTCCCGCCCGAGCCGCGATGGTCGAGATACTTCCAATGGCCACGACGAATGGACAGCGTGCGTGCGCCGCTGAACGCTTGCGTGAGCAGATACGGACGCACGGGCGCGGTGGCCTTTCCTTCAAGCACGGGCAGCAGGTTGAAGCTGTCTTCGGCGGCATCGCGCGGCAGTTCCGCGCCGGTGATGGCGGCGACAGTGGCCATGACATCGGTGAGGCTGAGAAGCTCCGCACTGGTCGTGCCCGCTTTCACGCGTCCGGGCCAGCGGACGATGAAGGGCACGCGATGGCCGCCTTCCCAGGCGTCACGTTTCACCCCGCGCCACGGCCGCGCGCCATCGTGCTGGTAGTCCGCGCGCATGTTGACGACCGCGGTGGTTTCGGGACCGTTGTCGCTCGTGAAGATGACGAGCGTGTTTTCTGCGAGGCCGAGATTTTCCAAATCCTTCAGCAACACGCCGACGATGTGGTCCAGCTCGGCGATGAAATCGCCATGCGGGCCAGCTTGCGTCTTGCCTTGAAACTCTTTGCCGGGGAAGGACGGCAGATGCACCGCCTGCGCGGCGTGGTAGAGGAAGAAGGGTTTGCCAGGCGATGTGCGGGCGTGCTCGGCGAGGAACTCGCGGCTCTTCTTGAGGAAGACCATGTCCACTTCTTCCATCGGAAAATCCGACGCGATGAGACCCGCGCGGCAATCGTTCGCGTAGGGATGCTTCGGCAGTTTCGATTTGTCGATAACGCCGGTGGGCGGCACCGGGATGCGGTCGTCCTTGATGAAGGCATAGAGCCAGTCGGTGGTGGAACAGCAGGCAGTGCCGAAGAAACTGTCGAAACCGCAATCCACCGGCCCGCCCTCGACTCGGCGCAAAAAATCAATCCGACGCACGCCTTCGATTCCACCTTCGTGAATGGCCGCGCCCGCCTGGTCACGAAACGTCCAGCCCACATGCCACTTGCCGACGGCGGCGGTGGAGTAGCCTTGCTGGCGCAGCATCGCGGGCAGCGTCAGCCGACCGGGCGTGATGAGCGAAGGACCGCCCGCGCCGGTGAAAACGGTGCCGCCATTCGGCACGCGAAAAGCCATCTGGCCGGTCATGAGACTGTAGCGCGTCGGCGTGCAGACGGTGGACGGACTGTGCGCGTCGGTGAAGCGCATCCCCTCGCGAGCGAGCCGGTCGAGGTTCGGCGTGGGCACTTTCGATTCGCGGTTGTAGCAGCGCACATCGCTGTAGCCGAGGTCGTCGGCGAGGATGAGGAGGATGTTGGGCTTCGGCGTGTCGGCGGCGTGGAGTTGCACCGCAGAGGCGGGAAGGGCGCAGAGAAGAATGAGCGCGAGTCGCTTCATGGCAGAAACAGGAGTTGCGGCCGTCTTCATGTGGTTTCGTGATCGGCAAAGGCTCTGGTCATTTTTTCTCCACCAGCAACGCCGCCATCGCCCCGCCGAGACGGAGGCCCACTTCCATGTAGGTCTCGGCGTTGCGGTTGTAGTGGTAGCCCTGGTTCTTCGGGGAAACATTCGCTTCGCGCCACAGGTCACGGGAGTCCACGGCTTTCAGGTTTCCGGCAAACTCGGGATGCTTCTTCGCGTCGCCGATGGCGAGCTGGGCTTCCGTGATTTGCAGACCGAAGCCGTCGCGCCCGCTAAATCCGCAGCCCGTGGCGAGGACGAACTTGGCGTTCGGCGCGTTGTAATCTTTGCGCAGCGTGGGAATGAGGCGCGCGAGGTTTTGCTCGTAGCGGCCGGCGTGGACGGCGTTTTGATCCTTGTTGCCCTGCCACCAGACGAACCCGACGATTTCGTAGCCCTGTCCTTTGTAGTCAGGATAAATCTTCGCGAGGTTGGTGAGCGCGGCCTTGGCGTTGGTCATGTCGTCGTCGTATTGCTTGCCGGCATACCACGCGACTTCCTTCTTCGGCTGACCTTCGATCCATGAATCCGGCGTGTCCTTGTAGCCGGCGAAGGTCTTGGTGACCTTCTGCCCGTTGCGCTCGGTGACTTCGGCCGTGTAGCGCTCACTACCAGGCGGCAGCAAATCCCAGCCGAGACTGCGATTGCCGATGCAGGATTTCAGAATGAGCACCGGTTCGTCGAGCAACTGCCCCATCACAAAACCGAAGCCGAGTTCCGGCCCGATGGCGTTGCCATTGTTCGACGTGGCACTGAGCGGACTGCCCTTCTTCACCCGCGCATCGTAGTAATAAACATCCTTCCGCACCGTCCACTGCCCGGCGTCGTCCACGAGGTAAGAATATTTTTTCTCCGTCTTCGTGAGCGTCGTGAGCGTGCCCGGCTTTGTGTCCGGCAGAATGTCGCCCATGCCCACCATGTTCGACTGGCCCAAGAGAATGAAGACCTTGACCTTCTTCGTCTGGTCAGCGGGCTTGCCGTCCGGTCTGGCGAGTGGGGCGGGAAACTCCGCAGCGGTGGAGTTCAGGACGAGCGTGGCCGCGGCCAAGGCGACCAGCGTCACGGCAGACAGGATTCGGTTTCGCGTTTTCATGGACGTTCCTATTTGGGCATCATGCCGAGCGTGGCCTCCGCAAACGCCTTGCCCATCTGCGCGAAGGTCTTCGCGCAGCCGAGGTAGTGGTAGCCGGCGTTCGACGCGCCGCGCTTCCACGTCGCAGCCTCGCCCGGTGTGATGACCTTGGCCTCGTAATCCTTCAAATGCTCGCGCTTCTGCTCCTCGGTCATTTTGCCGTCGGCGTTGGCGTGGTCTTTGTGCTTCGAGTTCAGGTAGTAACTCATCTGGCGTACCTTCTCCTTTTTCTCCGCGATGGCTCCGAGTTCTTCCGACCAAAACGGCGCGGTCGGCACAGCGACGACGTTGCCCTTGAATTCCGGCAGCGCCGCCGGAGCCGCCATCGCTGCGCGGAAGGCGGCGGTGCTCACGCTCGGCTTCGCTCCATCCACACCCAGCACGCCGATGACGAACGGCATCTTCGGCGCGTTGAAATCTTTGCGCACGTCACGGATGAACGCCGCCATCCACTCGCTGTATTTGTCGAAGCGATTGCCCGCAGCGCCTTTCGCCAAGTCGGGATACACACCACGGTCCACCATGTCGTTCCAGCCTTGAAACCAAACGAAGCCCGCGACCTCGAAGCCCTGCGCCGCGTCGTATTCCGGGCAGACGCGCTTCGGATCGGCCAGCACCTTTTTCACATGCTCGACCATCAGCCGGTAATAGACACCCGTAGCGGCGGCGCGTTCCTTTTCCTTCTCCGGTTTCGCCGCCCAACTCTTGCGTTCCTCAGCCGAGGGCACGTATGGCCCCGCGCTCGGCGGACGGAAATCCGTGTGCAAACTCTTGCCGCCCCACGCCGTCTTGATGATGAGCACCGGCTCCGCGAACACCGCATCCATCGTCAGTCCGAAGGTGAACTCGGGGCCAATCTTGCCGCCGTCCTGGTCCGGCTTCTGCCGCGAGCCGTAGCCGGCGGTGAGTTTGCCCAAGCCTTCGCCGTGGTTGGTGCCGCTGCCGGTGAAATACGAAATCCACACGTTGTCGCACACGCGCGGTTTGCCATCGGCGCCGCGCATCTGCTTGAGCAACGGCGCGGTGGCCGGGTCATCACCGATGTAGTCGAAGGTCTCGACCTTCGCATGGCCCTCCATGTTCGACTGCCCGGCGAGGATGAAGACCTTGAGCGGCTTGGCGTGAAGCTGGGCCGCGAGGACGAGGCCCAGACTGATGAGGATGAGACGCGCACAGCACCGGGCCTGGGCGGACAACCGGCTGGTGACAAGAGGCCGACGGGTGGTTTTCATGCGTCGAATCTATCGTGTCGCCTCGTCCGTCGTCTTGGATTAAAATCCCGCTCCGAAGTGAAAACACGCACAACCCAGCATTCCTTCACGACGGTGCCCCAGGCTCCGGCCCCGGTGCATGTTTCCTTGCTGGAAAAACTTTTCGACCAAGCGCCGGACGTGGCCTTCTTCATCAAAGACGCCGCCGGGCGCTACCTCGCGGTCAACGATTCGCTCGTCGAACGGCATGGGCTGCGTCACAAATCGCAGGTGCTCGGCCAACGGCCCTGCGACATCTGCCCCGGCGATTTCGGCCGCATCCCCTCCGCGCAAGATGCCGCGGTCCTGCGCACCGGACGCCCCCTCCTCGACCATCTGGAACTGCACTGGTACGCGCCGCACAAACCCGGCTGGTGCCTCACCACGAAACTGCCGATGCGCGATGCCGCCGGCCACATCGTCGGCCTCATCGGAATCTCCCGCGATGTGCGCGCGCCCATTGAGACGCGCGACATCCCCGTGGAGTTCGCCGCCGCGCTGGATCACTTTGAAAACAACGTGGCGGACTCGGTGACGCCCTCGGCGCTCGCCCGGCGTGCGCGGTTGGCTCCGCCGCGCTTCGCGCGTTTGATGAAGCGATTCTTCGGACTCACGCCCAGCCAGTTCATCGCCAAGACCCGCATCGCCACGGCCTCGCGCCTGTTACGCGAGACGGATCAGTCCGTGGCCGACATCGCGCTGGCCTGCGGCTTCTACGATCACAGCGCCTTCACCCGCACCTTCCGCGCGATGACCGGCGTAACGCCGACCCAGTTTCGGCAATGCTGAGGAAATCGGCCGGAACAGGGGCGGGCGTTTTCACTTTTCCGCAAGCTGGTGAATCGTGCCGTGCAGGGAGCGTGCGATGGCCGTGCCGTCGCGGCCTTGCAGACTCACCTTGAGTTCATAGCACTGCGTGGGCGCGAGCGCCGGGATGTCGAGCGTGACCGTGCGGGCGTCGGTGCTGAGGCGCGCGGCGGTGATTTCCAGCGGATGCTCGTCGTAGTGCTTCGAGCCGTAGCTGGCGGTGCGTTTGAGCGACCAGACTTTGAGCGCGAACGCGTCGGCGTTCACGCGGGCGGCGTCAAGCGGTTCGCTGAACGTCACGGACAGCGAACCTTTCGCCGCGTGAATGGTGAGCGGAACGTGCGCGGCTTTTTCGGTGCGACGGATGCGATGGAATCCACCGGGCGCGGCGGCGTTGCCGGCCCAGCCGAACAGGCCGCAAGTGTAGAGCGCCCCATCGGTGGCGAAACGTCCGCGCATGATGCCGGTGGCGAATGCCGGCATCGGCAACTCGCACACCGCGCCCTGCCATTGGCCGCCGGTTTCCTCGTGCGGCACGATGAACGCGCGGCCGGTGCCGTAGCTGAGATTGAGCAGCGAACCGCCGAGCGATCCCCAGGCAGTCTTCGGCACCCAGAGCAGTTCCGCCGGGCTGCGATCTTTCGCGTTCGTGATCCAGACCATGGGCTGCTCCATCGCGGTGTCGGACGTGTTCGTCACGGAGGTGTAGCCAAACATGTTGCCGTAGAAGCCGCCGGCCTTGACGCGGTTGATGCGGTTCTTCGGTGTCCAGAAACCTTCCTGATCGGTGACGAAGAAGGTGCCGTCGTCATTGAGGCAAACGCCATTCGCCGCGCGGAAGCCGGTGGCGAGAATGTCCGTGCGCGCGCCGTCCGCGCTCACGCGCAGCAGCGTGCCGTGATGCGGCACCACCGAGTCGAGCGCATGGCGACCGGACTTGGCGTAGTAGAAATTCCCCGCCGCATCCGTCTGCAAGCCCATCGCGAATTCGTGAAAGTGTTCCGTGACCTGATGGTCATTGTTGAAGTTCTCGATGAAGTCGATCTCGCCGTCGCCGTTCAGATCGCGCAGCCGCACCAGTTGATCGCGGCAGGTGATGAACAAATCATCGCCGCGAAACTTCACGCCAAGCGGTTGGAAAAGTCCGCTCGCGATGCGTCGCCAGCGCAGCGGCGCCGGGGCCGGGGCCATGACGCCATCCACACGCCACACGTCGCCGTTCCAAGTGGCCACGATGGCGGCGCGTCCGTCCGGCGTGAAATCGAAGCCGCCGGGCCGCATCCAGCTTTGCCAAGGATTCTCCACGGGCAATGGAAACGTGTCGGCGATGAAGGCACCGTCCCCCGGGCCGGATACCGAGGTGGTGGTGACTTCCTGCGCCCAGCGTGGTGGCCCGCCGTGCGTGAGCGGTTCCAAGTCCAGCGAGGCGGGGTGAATTTTTCCGGGTTGAGCGCGCGAGATGAAGAGTTGGGCCTTCGCTCCGCCCGGCAGTTCCGCGATCCAGAAACCACCCTCCTTCCGCAGCGAACCTTGACCGAATAGTCCCACGTTCACCGTGTCCGGCGCGACCCGCAGCAACAGCGGCTTCTTCGACACCCCGACATTCAGCGTGCGCGTGAAGATCGGCGTCTCGCCTAAATCGATCCAGCCCGGAGATTCGAGCACGCGTGTGCCGCCGATGGTCGCGGCGATGACGACTTTGTTGCCGTGCAGATACATGCCCTCGTAATGCGCCCAGTCGCGCGGCAGCGGGCCGTAGCGTTTTTTGTCGCGGCCGACGAGCCGCACGTCCTCCCATTTTCCTTCCGGCGACGCCCAACCGGGGCCGACTGGATTCACAAAATGACGTTCACCCTTCAAGCCCGTGTGCGTGCCGTGACTGCCGTCGAACGCAATGCCTTTCCAATCCACGAAATCACCCGTGGTCGCCGTCGCCACGCTCATCGTGTCGTGGTCATAAATCATCCACGCGCGTCCCTGGCTCACGCCTCCGGGACCGTCATCCAGACGGATGGCGATGCCTTTTTGCGCGATCTGGCCGGGGGCGACTTGATAAGTCCAAAACAGCGCCGGGCCATAGTCCATGCGCCGATACGGTGGCAGCGCCTTCTCCGGCGCAGCGCCAAAGACCGACGACGTAATGACGAGGAGTGCAGCGAGGACGCGTTTCATGGTGGCGGCGATTATTCAACGACAGGAAGGGTTTGACCAGCCCGGCCCTCTCAGATCATCGCCAGGCAACGGGCCGCAAACTTCCACGGGATTCGGGGAAGGAAATCCTCACCGGCGACGGCGCGAAGGAAACCAACGACCATCTCGCGCGCCGCAATGCGGAAAGGCCGCTTCGTGGGCTGCGAGTCGCAGCGCGGCCTGGGGCTATTTCTTTTCCGCCGGTGCTCCGACGGGCGCGGGCGACAGCGGTGCGGCGGGAGTCGCCGCCGGAGTTGCGGGCCCCGGTGGGGTCAGCGCGACGGGCGCGTCATGCCAATGGCCGTGCTCGGGGGACCAGACCTTTCCGGGCGGCGCGTCGCCGGGCGGCTGCGCCGCAGGCGTGAACTGACCTTGGGGCGGCACTTGAGAAGGGATGGTCACGGTTTGCGCTGGTAGCGTTCCGCTGGCGGCGGGATCGGCCGACGCGGCCGGCGCAACCGCAGGCCTCGTCGCGTAGTAAGTCCCAGCCGATCCGATGATCACGCCGCCGGCCACGGCGAGCACGACCACCAAGGCGAGCGGCGGTCCCTGCGTTTCACGGGCACCGGAAACTTTCTTTTTGTCTTGGATCATGGACCGGAGGTTTGCGGCTCGGCCCCGTGGCGTCAAGCGACCCTTCTTGGAAGGACGGGCCGGTCTCACGCGCCCGGCCTTCTCGCCTGGCCATCAAGTCTTGCCTTGGCGCTCCGGCCGTCTCCGGACGGTTCAGGAATTTCCTCCCTCCGTAATTCAGGCTGGCAAATTTCCCGCGCCACCGAATCATGCCGCCTATGAAAGCCCTTTCGATTCTTGGCGCGCTCCTCGCCGCGCTCTGTGTTCACGCCGCCGAACCCAACCAACTCACCGCCGAGGAAAAAGCCGCCGGATGGATCCTGCTCTTCAACGGCAAGGATCTGAGCGGCTGGCGGCTGTACGGCAAACCGACGCCGCCCGGCGAAGGCTGGAAGGTCGAGGACGGCCTGCTCCACAAACTCGCCAAGGTGCGCGGCGGCGACATCATCACCACGAACACCTTCGATGACTTCGAATTCTCATGGGATTGGCGCATCGCCAAGGGCGGCAACAACGGCGTGAAATATCTCGTGACGGAAAAGCGCAACGGCGCACCGGGCCATGAGTATCAATTGATTGACGACACCGGCCATCCTGACGGGCGGCTCGGCCCGAAGCGCCAGACGGCTTCCTTCTACGACGTGCTGCCGCCGGCTGCGGACAAGCCGGTGAAGCCGGCGGGCGAATGGAATTCCTCGCGCATTTTCATCAAGGGAAACCACGTCGAGCACTGGCTGAACGGCGCGAAGGTGCTGGCCTACGAACTCGGCAGCGAGGAAGTGAAGAAGGGCGTGGCCGCGAGCAAATTCAAAACCGCCGCGAAGTTCGGCGAGAAAATTTCCGGCCACCTCATGCTCACCGACCATCAGGACGAAACGTGGTTTCGGAACGTGATGATTCGGGAGCTGAAGTGACCACGGTGTTTGAGGATTGAATCAATCCGTTATGAGCGAGCCGCCTTCCACTTCGCGCGATACGTCAAAGACACGCATCCCGCTGTGGCTCATGGCAACGGTGGCCGTCGCTTTCCTGATTTTCTCGTTGAGCCTTGGTGGCCTGACGTGGTGGCTGGTCAGCCGTCAGGCGGGTAGTTCTGACAACCACGCCGCATCCACCGTTCCACCAATGGCCGTCGGGAACGAAGTCGCGCCCGAACCGGCAGTTCCCGTCGTGACCGCACCGGCGGTGGTCGAGCCGGGACTTGTGAATCTGTTTAATGGTCGCGATCTGTCTGGCTGGGAAGGTGATCCTGCGGTGTGGTCGGTGCAGGATGGCGTGTTGCTCGGCAAGACGACGAGGCGGGTGCCAGCCACCGAGTACTCGACCTGCTTGTTCTGGACGGGAGAAGAACTGGATGATTTTGAACTGCACTTTTCCTTCCGTGTCATGGGCGGAAACAACTCGGGCGTCATGTACCATGCCCGCCGTTTCGATAATTTTGTGGCGGGCGGTTACCAGTACGAAATTCTACGCGGTCACGTGGGCAAACTTTTCGATACCGGCCCGACGCGTCCACGGCGCACCCTGTCTCGTGCCGGGCGCACTGTAACCGGCTGGCACGAAGCCGCGATCATCGTCTCCGGCCAGAGCATCATTCATCAGCTTGACGGTGAAGTGGTGTGCGAAGTCCTCGACACGGATGAGGGTGCGCTGCGCCGGGGTTGGATCGCGCTTGAGTTGGCTGGAGGGCCGACCACTGCGGAGTTTAAGAACATCCGGCTCAAGCGGGCGGGCACCAAGGTTGCGCGCTAAGTATCGTCATTTCCTTCCGCTTGTCTTTGTTTCGCCGCGCTCGGCATCACGGGCAATCTCATTGACGCGGGCAGCGACCGGCCTCGCCGCGATCTGTTCCGCGTGGATTCCCGCGAGGCCCGGCGCACGCTGCCCCAGATGCCGAAGCAGTCGGGCTGGCACGAACTGGTCATCATCGTGCGCGGGTCGCAAATCATTCAGCAGCTCGACGGCATCACCCTCTGCGAGGTGCGCGATGAAGTTGCGACCGCACCGCGCAGCGGATTGATCGCCCTCGAAGCGGCGAGCGACACGATTGTGGAATTCAAAGACCTTCGGTTGAAACGCCTCACCGCTGGCGTCACCGAGACCGCGCCTCCCGCGAACGTGGGCAAGTGGACCACGCTCTTCAACGGCACGTCGCTCGACGGATGGCGGGCGTGGCAGAGCACGAGTTGGATCGGAGCTTGGTCCATCATGAATCAGGAATTGCACAGCCTGCGCGGCGGCACCATCAACCTCGCCACGCGCGAGCAGTACGGCGACTTCGAGCTGGAGCTGGAATGGAAGGTCACGCCCGGCGCGGACGGCGGTATCCATTATCGCGCGCAGCCCGGCGCGGGTGAAACCTGGCGGACCGCGCCGGAATACCAAATCATTGACGACCTCACCCATCGCGAAGGGAAGACGACGATCACGTCCGCCGGATCGCTCTACAGCGTTGTGGCACCGGAGCACAAATCGCTCAAGCCGCCGGGTGAATTCAACTCAGCCCGCATCATCGCGCGCGGGACGAAGCTGGAGCACTGGCTGAATGGTGTGAAAATTCTGGAAGCCGATCTGTCGAGTCCCGAGGTGCAGCGCGCGGCGTTGAATAGATTCAGCAAGGCGACCTGGGGCGAGGCCGCGCGCGGTCACATCGTGCTGCAACATGTCGGCAGCGAGGTGAGCTTCCGCAACATCCGCGTGCGGCGACTGGATGGGAATTGATTCGTTGGGAGCGGGAAAAAGCGGCGCTAAAGCGACCGCACTCCAAACGCTCCGCGCCTCACAAGGCGCTGATTGCTGCGCGCCAGCGTTTGGAGTGCGGTCGCTTTAGCGCCGCTTTGGAACCGTGAAACCTTCAAGGCGCATCCGATGAAAGTTGATCCGTCAGCCCGTCACCCCTTCACACTGAACAACGCCTCGGCGAACTGCTTCGCGTTGAACGGCTGCAAGTCATCCGCCTGCTCGCCCACGCCGATGAATTTGATCGGGATGCCCAGCTCCTTCTGAATCGCCACGACCATGCCGCCTTTGCTCGTGCCATCGAGCTTGGTCACGACAAGTCCGGTGAGCTTCACGGCCTTGTGAAATTCCCGCGCCTGGTTCAGCGCGTTCATGCCGGTGGTGGCGTCGAGCACGAGCAGCGTCTCGTGCGGTGCGCCGGGGAATTTCTTGTCCATCACGCGATGCACTTTCTGAAGTTCCTGCATCAAGTTGTGTTTTGTGTGCAAGCGTCCGGCGGTGTCGATGAACAGGTAGTCCGCATTGCGGGCCTGCGCGGCCACGATGGCGTCGTGGGCGATGGCGGCCGGGTCGGCACCGTGCGCGCCGGCAATGACCGGCACGTTGAGCCGTGTGCCCCAGATTTTGATCTGCTCGACGGCGGCGGCGCGAAATGTATCGCACGCCGCGAGCACGGAAGTCTGGCCGCGTTGTTGAATGAGATGCGCGAGCTTCGCGCTGGTCGTGGTCTTGCCCGTGCCGTTCACGCCGATCATCGACACGACCGTCAGGCCGGAGAGCTTCTTCAACTCCGCGTCATTCGCAGAAAGGCTTTGCTCCACTTCGCGCGCGGCAATTTCGAGGAAGTCGAGACCCGCTTTGCCCTGCGACTCAAAGGCCTTCTTCGCCGCCGTGAGAATCTGCTGCGTCATGGCCACACCGAGGTCAGCACCGAGCAGCGCGGATTCGAGTTCGTCCAGCGACTCCGCCGTGAGCTTCGGCGAGCGCGTGACGATGCGTTTGATTTCCGACGTGAGCTTGTCGTGCGTTTTCGACAGGCCGTCTTTGATCTTTTTGAAAAGTCCGAGCATGGGTTCAGGAAACGTGTTTCGCGAAAGAGTGCGGAGGAGGGAAAATCCAAATCCCAAAGCCCAAACCCCAAATAAATTTCAACCGCTCAAACTCCAAGCAAGCCGCCCGTGCGCAGGCAACGTCAACCATCGGGATGGAATTTGGATTTTGGAATTTGTTTGGGATTTGGATTTTGAATTTTGGATTTTCTGGAAAGAGCGTTCGCAATCCCGAACCGATCTTCCCAGCGTTCACTTCGCCGCCTCCGTCACGCCCTGCCACTTCTTCACCCCTTCTTTCATCCGCTCGACGTGCTGGTAGGGCAGCTTGATGCCGCCGATGAGCGGCCGGCCCTTGCTCATGCCGTGGCAATCCGACCCGCCGGTCACGAGCAGATTGAGCTGCTCGGCCATCCGTTCGTAATGCGCCGCCTGCGCCCACGGATGCTTGGTGTGATAACACTCCAGCCCATCCATGCCGCACGCCGCGAGCGTGGGGATCAACGCGTCGCAATGATTCAGCCCCGGATGCGCCATCACCGCGAGGCCGCCCGCGCCGTGAACCAGGTCAATGGCCTCCGTCGCGGACATCTTGAACTTCGGCACCCACGCGGGCCGGCCATTTTTCAGAAAGCGCTCGAAGGCTTCATCCAACGAACGGCACAAGCCGGCCTTGACCAGCGCGCGCGCGACGTGCGGCCGTCCGGGCGCGCGACAGTTCGCGACTTCAAAAACCGTTTCCTCGCGCAACGGCACGCCGAGCTTCTGAATCGCCGCGACCATTTCGCGGATGCGGCTCTGGCGCACCTCCTGGAACTTCGCCAGCTCCACGAGCAGCTTCGCGTCCGTGGTGTTGATGAAGTAGGCGAGCATGTGCAGCTCCTGGCCGTCCAGTTCCGCCGTGAGTTCTGTGGCGGGAATAAACTCGATGCCATGCGAGGCGCACGCCGCCGCCATGCGCTCGCAGCCTTCCACCGTGTCGTGATCGCTCAAGGCCAGTGCGCGAAATTTCAGCCGCGCGCCATGCCCCGCCAGTTCTTCGGGCGTGTAAGTGCCGTCGGAGAAATTCGTGTGAAGATGGAGATCGGCGAACATGGCTCAGAAGCAAAACGCGAAACGCGAAACGCGGACTTTGGACTTTGGACCTTGGACCTTGGACCTCAAACTCACTTCACATCCCCCCGCGCCGGCCGCATCAAATCGCCCTTCACCTTGTCGAGGATGCCGTTCACGAATTTCCCGCTGTCTTCGGTGGAGAATTTTTTCGCGATGTCCACCGCCTCGTTGATGCTCACGACCGGCGGGATGTCCTCGCGGTGCAGCATCTCGTAAATCGCGAGGCGCATGATGTTGCGGTCCACGGCGGCGATGCGGGGCAGGTCCCAGTTCTTTGCGTGCTTCTTGATCACTTCGTCCAACGCGTCGCGCTGTTCCAGCGTGCCGCGAATGAGCGGATCGGCAAAGAGCCGCATGGCTGCGTCCTCGGTGGTCGGCGGCGGCAGCTCGACTTTTTCGCCCCAGTTCGCCTTGCCGCTTTTTTCATCCACGATCGCGGCCATGCGCTGCGAGTCCCAGAAATGTTCGAGAGCCGCGTCGAGATTCTCGGGCGGATTCAAATCGTGCTGGAACAGGAACTGGACGGCGCGTTCGCGCGCCTCGCGTCTCTTGCCCTTCATGTCCGGGAAAGATGCGGCACCGCCGGGAAGTGGAAAGGAATTTCTCTGCGCGCTCCTGACCGGAGGGTGCCCCACGACGAAACGTGTTGAGGCCGAGCCTCTGCCCATGTTTTCAACTTGGCTTTGCCTGCCACCGTCCGGCCCGCTATCACTGGCCGCTCACAACTCATGAACCGCCCGAAGCATGAACGGAAGGCCTGGCCCGCGCTGCTCGATCTCGCGGCGCGCTGGCGCTTCGAGCCGCACGACATCGCGGCGCAGCTTGATGCGCGCGGCCATTACGCCGTCGAGCTGACGGAGGAATTTCCGCTGCTCATCAAGCTGTTCCACTACACCACACGCCGGCACACGCGCGGTGCGACGTGGCATGAGCGTCTGGAACTGTTTCTGCCGCTTGACGGCCCGGCGCGCTTTCGCATGGGCGATCAGGAGGTCGCGCTGGAGCGCGGCGACCTGCTCGTGGTGGACAATCTCAAGCTCCATCACGTCGTGGATTTCCCGGGCTTCGACACGCGCGTGATCGTGATCAGCTTTTTGCCTGAGTTCGTCTATAGCCTCGGTTCGCCCTCGCACGACTACGCGTTCCTGCTGCCGTTCTACTCGAAGCTGGAACGGCGTCCGCATGTGCTGCGCGCGGGCGACGCGGCGGCGGAACTGGTTCACGCCGCGCTCGGGCGTTTGCTGGAATGCTATTTCGCGCGCGGCGCACGGGCTTTTTTTCAAGCGGGCTGCAAGGCCTTCCTGCTCGAACTGCTTTATTATCTCGCCGCGCACTTTCGCGCGTCCGAGGTGTTGAAGTGGGAATTCATGCGCCAGCAGCAGCGCGCCTTGCAGCTCAAGAAACTCTTCGACCACATCGCGGCGCGCCCGGCGGAGAAACTTTCCGTGAGCGCCGCCGCGCGCCTCGCCGGAATGAACGCGCCGCAGTTCATGCGCACCTTCAAACAGGTCGCCGGCCTCACGCTCGTCGCCTACCTGAACCACGTCCGCCTCGCGAATGCCGTGCGTCTGCTGCGCGAGACGGACCGCACCATCGCCGACATTGCCGGGGCCGCAGGCTTCTCGGATCAAAGCTACTTCGACAAACGCTTCAAGCGCGCCTTCGGACGGACGCCCAAGGAGTTTCGTAATGAAGCGGCGAAGTGACGACACCGACCGGAGCAGCGGACCGCCGAGTCTGCGGCCGACGTTGTTTGATCCGGCGGACCTGGCTGCCCGCTGCTCCTCCACCTCACCAGCGCCAGCGCGCCGTCGGCTGCGCGACATGGCGGACAATCCGCTGCCCCGGCTGCCCGCGCGTGTGGAGTGAAAAATCAAACGGGGCCTGCGAGTAAGTCCCGCCCAGCCAGCGCCGCGCGCGGTGATGCGCGACCACCATCGGACGCAACGCGCGAGCGAGCTGCGGCGCACTCCGCCGGAAGGCGTTCAGTTCCGCCAGGGTCTTTTCATCCGTGCTCGCGTTCTGGCCCGTGTGCGTGAACACAGAGGTGAACCGCCCCAGCACCGCCATCGGCACGCGTTCCTGAATCAACCGCCGCATCCAGTCCGCGTCGCTGATGTAGCGCCACTTCAGATCAAAGAACGCGGCCCGCCGCTCGATCACGCTCCGGCGAAAAAATGTGCCGCACGTCAGCGTGGAAAGCTGGCACGTCCAGGTGTGCCAGAGCAGCGGGCGCAGCATCTTGCGGTGAAAGAGATAGTCACCTTCCCCATTCACAATCACGGCATCGCCGAAAACCATTTCCACTTCAGGATGCGCGAGGAAAAATTCCTCCACCGCCGCCAGCGCGCCGGGCAGGTATTGCTCATCGCAGTTCAAATACGCCAGCACGTCGCCGCTCGCGCGGCGCAGGCCGCGATTGATGGCGTCATACATCCCCGCGTCCTTTTCCACAAAGGCGCTCACGCGCGTATCGCGCGTCAGCCAGTCGAGCGTGCCATCGTCGGAGCCGGCGTCCTGCACGAGATGTTCGAGCGCCACGCCCTGGTCCGCGACGGAGGCGACGCAGAGCTTCAGCCACTCCGAGTTCCGGAAACTCGGCGTGATAATGGAGAACTTCATGCGCGGGGAGAGTGAAACGGCGGGCGCAAAACATCAACCATCGTGCCTCCGGCAATGTGCCCCCGGCGTCCCGCCGGGTCTGTCCAGCAAGCCCGGAGGGCTTGAATGTGAATAGCCCCGGGTTGCGAGGCACGAGCGAACCCGGGGTTCAAAGACGACTGGCGATCCAACCCCGGATGGGGTTGAACACAAGAGCAACCGCCGCCCCAGAGTTCGACCCCTCCGGGGTCGTGGGCTTCACCACGCATTGAACCCCCGGTTGCACCGGGGGATATTCATGTTCAAGCCAGGGCAAACGCATCTAAATGCTTTGCTAGATTTGGGTTTTCATTCGTCTGCCCTAATTCGTTTGCCAGCTTTCATTCCGGCAGCGGAGCGGCAGACGAATTGGGGCAGACGAATAAAAAAACATCGGCGCTGATCTTCAGTTCCTCGCGCATCCCGATGAGTTTTGATGCGTTTGCCCTGATGTTCAAACCCTCCGGGCTTGTCGCCCGTGGTGGTTCTGTGTCGTAATAGATTCCGCACCCCTGTTCCCCTTTGCGCCCTTCGCGTCCTTGGCGTGAGACAAAAATTCAGTCTCAACCCAATGTTGTGAACAACCTGTGAACCCGTGCGCACAAGATTTTCGCCCGCGCCCTTTGCTTCGCGAAACACGTTTGCTAAATCCACGCCCGCATGTCCGCAAGGTTGTTGAAGAACATAGTTTATTTCGATCTCGAAACGCAGAAGTCGGCTGATGAAGTCGGCGGCTGGGGCAACATCCGCGACATGCGGATGTCGCTCGGCGTGACCTACAGCACCGGACTCGGCCAATACACCATCTACGGCGAACGCGACGTGAACGCGCTCATCGAAGAATTGCGCCGCGCCGATCTGGTGGTCGGGTTCAACAGCCAGCGCTTCGATTACGCCGTGCTCCAGGGCCACAACGACTTCTTCGATCCCGAGCAGATTCCCACCATGGACATGATGGTGGACTTGCAAAACAAACTTCAGCACCGGCTCTCGCTCGACTCCATCGCGAAAGCGACCTTCGGCGTGGAGAAGACGAGCGAGGGCTTGCAGGCCATCCGCTGGTTCCGCGAGGGCAAGATGATGGAGGTCGCCGAATACTGCTGCTTCGACGTGAAGCTCACGAAGATGGTCCATGAATACGGCATGGCTAACGGGCAGATATATTTCACGAACAAGTTTGGGAAAAAGATCACGGTGCCGGTGACTTGGTGAGCGTTGGAGCGCCGGCTTCCAGCACGGCGCGTGGGAAGCCCCGTCAACACCAGCGCGCCGTGCTGGAAGCCGGCGCTCCGATAAGGTTCCTCACCGCCGCCCGTCGTACCAGATGTAGCAATCCTCCCGCGTTTTCACCGCGCTGCCTTGCGTGCGGAACATGCGCCAGAGCAGCTTCAAATAATCACGATGTTTGTAGAGGTGCATCTTCCGCGCCGAGGTGAGCAGCGGATGGCGGTGCAAGATGACCAGCTTCTTACGTTGAGTTTTTCCATGCGCGGTCAGCCGCTTGCTCAAGTCCAGTTCCTCCGAGGCGAAGAACTCCGCGCTGAAACCGCCGATGGTCCTGAAGGCGCGCGTCTCGCAAAAGATAAACGACCCGGCGCACCATTTCCGCACGCGGCTGGTCAGGTTCCACAGCGCGGTGAAGAAGGCGAGGCCGGGCGCAAATTCATCCAGCCGCACCGTCACGCCGCCGCCCAGGAAGCGTCCGTCGATCATCGCTTCCGCCGTGTCGGCGAAGAGCTCGCGCGAGGGCTGCGAGTCCGCATCCACGAAGATCAGCCACTCGCCCGTGGCCGCCGCCGCGCCGGTGTTGCGCGCGCGGGAGATTTGATTCACCGGCTCGAAGACTACTTGCGCACCGCCGGCGCGCGCGACTTCCGCCGTGCGGTCGGTCGAGTTGTTGTCGCACACGATCAGTTCCGTGGCCCAGTCGCGCGCGTGAAAGGCTTCGGCAGCGGCGCGAATGCTGCGGAGTGTCGCGGGCAGCAGCTTCTCCTCGTTGAAGGCGGGAACGATGATGGAAATTTTCATGCGCGCGGCGCGTGATGCGACATGGACTTGGATAAGCGGAATTGATTTCCCGAGCAAGCGCATGGTGCCCACCCGCCGCCCGCAGTGACTTCAATTCATGTCCAAAGCTGCGTGAAGAAAACGCAATTGGTAAATCCTCACGCACGTCCGACCGCCCGTGTCAGCGCGTCTCCGACAAATCGAAAACTATTTTGCATTTCTTGCGATCCACAGTTGCGTCCCTCCACTTTGTTTGATTCCTTGCGCCCCAACAAAACTACCCAGGCACGAAAATAAAATCATGTTTGCAGCAATTGGTAATTTGATGGGCCGCAAGCCCGGCACCTCGGCGGCTCCGGCCGTGCGCGCTCCCTTTCCTCCCACGACGAGCAGCCCGTCCACTGCGACGTCGAGCCGCCGCCGCGAGGACCCGCGCGATGTTTATGCGCGCGTCTTCCGCTTCAAGCCGGGGAATGGTGAGGCTCCCACGAGTGTGGAGATCATCGGCTCGTTCACGCGCTGGCAAACGGTGTCGCTCACGCACGACAGGTTGCAGAACATGTGGACCGCGACCATCACCGGCATCCCCGGCAAGAAGACGCACCACTACATGCTGCTCGTGAACGGGCAGCCGATTCACGATCCGGCGTGCGACGGTCTCGCGGTGCCGCTGGGTTTTGACGAGGAACAATTTGCTTTGCCGACTGCCAAGGGGCCGCGCGTGCTGATGATGTTCGCGCAGACGAAGTAAGGTGGAGACGGTCGCACGGCGACCGCGGGCGGCCTCGTTGCTCGAGGCCGCCTGCCTTACCGGCGGACAGAAACATCGCGCTGATATTTTCAATTGCTGCCGCGTGACGCGCTTGATTAGCTCGCGCGCATGAACCACGAACACGACCGCAACTACATCTCCCTCGGGCAGTGGATGCTCTGGCTGCTGCTCGCGGCCATCCCCTGCGTGGGCCTCATTGTCGTGATCGTCATGGCCTTCGCGGGCGAGAACGAGTCGCGCAAGAACTACTTCCGCGCGATCATTCTCTGGTTCGTGATCCTCGCGGCCGTGGTCGCGCTCATCGCGGTGCTGGGCGGCGGGTTCGCGGCTATTCAGGAGCAGCTGCAGCGGCGATTGAACAAGGGGTGAAGTTTCAGGCTACCCTGTCCCATTCCCCAACCCCACCGTCCCCGCGCGGCACAGATTAACAAACGTCTCTTCCGCCAGCGTCAGCCTTCGCCCGCGCCAATGCAGCAGGCCCCAGGTGCGCTTGAGTTTGCGCTTGCCGAGCGGCAGTGCGACCAGCACGCCGCTCTCGATTTCCTTTCGCGCAATCCACGGCGCGAGAATGCTCACGCCCAGGCCGAGCTTCACCAGTTCCTTGATCGCCTCCATGCTGCCCAGTTCCATGATCATGTTCAGCGCCATGTCCTCGGCGCGAAAGTATTCCTCGATCATCTCGTGGGTGAAGCTGTGCTTGTTGTAGAGGACGTATTGCTGGCGCGGCACCTCCTCGCGCACGACGTGTTGCTTCTGCGCCCACGGATGGTTCGGCGACATCACGAACATCATTTCGTCGGTGAACAGCGGGAGGAACTCGAAGTCGTCGTCGCGCTTCGGTTCGAGGGCGAGGGCGAGGTCCACCTGGTTCGAGCGGAGAAGGTTCAACGCCTCGCGCGTGTCGCCCGGTTCCACGGTGATGCGCGCCTGTGGATAGCTCTTCTTAAACTCACTCAGCACCTCGGGAAGAATGTACTGGCAGGCTGTGGTGCTGGCACTGACGCGAAGCCGGCCCTGACCCCATTGATTGAGTTGCGTGAGCGCCTCGCGCGCGGCGGACATCTCGGAAAGAATTTTGTCCGCGTGCTGGAGGAGGTGTTCGCCCGCCTGGGTGAGCAACACCTTTTTACTCATCCTGTCAAAAAGGCGGCAGCCGAGGTCGGTCTCCAGCGCCTTCATGGAATGGCTGACCGCGGACTGGGAGAGGTGCAATTCGCGCGCGGCCTGGGTGAAACTGCCGCGCCGGGCGAGGGTGACAAAAGCCCGTAGTTGCCGGGTGTCGAGCGGTGCGGTCATCAATAAAAATGTTCATCGCCGCGATGCGTTGCGCTCGCTGAATCGGTGGCCGGTTTGCGCGCATCAAGGCGCGAACGCGGCGGAAACCGCGCCCTGACCCGATGACTTAGCAGAAGGGGAGCCAAGGGGGGGGAAACTCCAAAGCCCAAGGCCATACGCGCATTCGGTTGGGGAAATTCCCACGGATTCAGAGCGGCCACGGATGTTCTGCTGATTCGTGGTCGCTCTGAATCCGTGGGAATTTCCAGTCAACGGTTCATGCCTGCCCGGTCGCAATTCAGCCATTGGTTTTTCGCCCTTTGGAATTTATCCCCGCTCCATCCTGAACTCCGTCGGCGTCCCGCCCGTGGCCGCGCGGAAGGCGCGCGTGAAGGCGCTGTGATCGTAGAAGCCGGAGGCCAGCGCGATGTCGGCCACGGAACGCTCCGTCTCCAACAACAGCCGCGAGGCGGCGGCGAGGCGGCGTTGCGCGATGAGTTGCGAGGGCGTGAGCCGGAAGATGCGCTTGATGAGCCGCGCAAAGCGGACGGGGGCGAGACCAGCTTTTTTTGCGAGCGTGGTCGGCGAGAGCGGTTCGTGAAAGCTGCTTTCCAAATGCTCCATCGCCGCGAGCAGCCCGGCGGGGATTTGTCCGCTGTCTTGCAACGCGCGCAAGTCGCGCGAGATCCCGATGAGACCCACGATGTTTCCCGCGCCGTCGCGGAGCGGCAGCTTCGTGGTCAGACACCAGCCGGTGCGACGGCGCGAATACCAGTGCAACTCCAAACGGTCCACGACCGGGCGTCCGGTGCGGATGATTTGTTCATCTTGGGCGGCGTAGCGTTCGCCGAGTTCGGCGGGGAAAAGATCGCGCACCCGGCGACCCACCAGATCGTCCGGCGAATTAAACCCGCACCGCTCGGCGAGCGACTGATTGCAGAGCGCGTAACGTCCGGCGGCGTCCTTCACGAAAAACGCGGTGTCCGGCACGTTGCGAAAAAGTTCTGCGGTCACGGTGAGGACCGGCCAGAGCGCGGCCAGCGCGGCGTCGAGACGGGCGGCGGAGGCTGGGCGTTTTTTGGCGGTCACGGGGGTTATTTAAGACAAGACAACGGGAGGCGCGATGCCAGAATTCGCAGCGAACCATCTATGAAATTTGGATTGTTTCTCACCGTTGGACGGGCCGAAAGCGGCGCTGAAGCGACCGCACTCCAAACGCTTCGCGCCAGTCGAGGCGTTGGAAGCTCCGCGCCAGCGTTTGGAGTGCGGTCGCTTCAGCGCCGCTTTTCTTACGCGCTCATAGTCAGCGTGATGCTCGCGCTTCTGACGGTTCACGACTCGAACGCTCAAGGCTCAAAGGCCGACTACGAACGCTCGGCCGGTCTCTCGCGGCAATTCTCCGGAAAAGTGTTTCGTGACCGCGTGCAGGCGAACTGGCTGCCGGGCAACACCAGTTTTTGGTACGAGGTCAAAACCGCACGCGAGGCCAGCGAGTTCATCTGGATCAACGCGCTGACCGGCGAGCGCAAGCAACTCGACCGCGCGCCGGAAAATTCCACGACCAATTCCGCCACCGCCGGCGAGACACCACGCGCCAGCCGCCGCACCGGCGCGGACACTTCACTCACTTTCATCAATCGCACTCCAGCCGAAGTGGAACTCTTCTGGCTCACCACCGACGGCCCGCGCCAGAGCTACGGCAAACTGGCGCCCGGCGCGCAGCGCGAACAGCACACCTTCGCCGGACACGCCTGGGTCGTCACGGACGCGGCCGGCCAAACGCTCGCGAGCTTTGAAGGTCAGGAGAAAGCCAGCGACGCCATCATCACCACCAACGCAATTGCGACCACTGGCACCGGACGCCCGCGCGGCAATCGTGCCGGTGGCGCGGGCGGTACGCCGCGCCCGCCAGCTCGCGACACTTCACCCGATGGCAAGTGGCGCGCGCTCATCAAGGACTTCAACGTCGTGCTCAAGGAAGTTTCCTCCGGCGAAGAAGCCGCGCTGACCAAGGACGGCACGGAGGACGACGCCTATCGTGACCGCTTCTACTGGTCGCCGGACTCGAAGCACGTCGTCGCCGTGCGCGTGGAGAAAGGGCAGGAGCACAAGGTCAGTTTCGTCGAGTCATCGCCGAAGGATCAGGTGCAGCCGAAGCTCGTCACATTCGAATACCTCAAACCCGGCGACAAACTGCCGCATCCGCGCCCGGCGTTGTTCGACGTTGCGGTGAAGAAACAGATTCCCGTGAGCGATGCGTTGTTCCCGAATCCCTTCACCGAGAGCGGCAGCATGGACATCCGCTGGGCGAAGGATTCCTCGCGCTTCACCTTCCGCCACAACCAGCGCGGCCATCAGGTGCTGCGCATCGTGGCGGTCGATGCGAAGACCGGCCAGGCCCGCGCCATCGTCGATGAACAAAGCCCGACCTTCATTGATTACAGCGGGAAGAACTTCCTCGAATGGCTCGACGACACGGGCGAGTTGATTTGGATGAGCGAGCGCGATGGTTGGAATCATCTCTACCTCTACGACGCGAAGACCGGGCGCGTGAAAAACCAAATCACCAAAGGCGAATGGGTCGTGCGCAGCGTGGACCGCGTGGACAAGGAGAAGCGGCAGATTTGGTTCCGCGCGGGCGGCATTGTGCCGGGGCAGGACCCGTATTTCATCCACTACGCGCGCGTGAACTTTGATGGCAGTTCACTCACGCTGCTGACCGAGGGCTACGGCTCTCACACCTTGGAGTTTTCACCTGACCGCCAGTTCATCATCGACAGCTACACGCGCGTGGACATGCCGGCGGTGACGGAACTGCGCCGCGTCGAAGACGGCAAGCTCGTCACGAAGCTGGAGACCGCCGAGATGAGAGCACTGTTGAAGGAGGGCTGGCGCGCGCCGGAACGATTCGTCGCCAAGGCCCGCGATGGCAAGACGGACATCTACGGCGTCATCGTGCGCCCGACGAATTTTGATCCGGCAAAAAAGTATCCGGTCATCGAGAACATCTACGCCGGGCCGCAGGGCGCGTTCACTCCCAAGACCTTCAGCGCCATGCCGAGGATGCAGGAGTTGGCCGAGTTGGGTTTCATCGTCGTGCAGATGGATGGCCTGGGCACGAGCCTGCGCTCGAAGAAATTCCACGACGTGTGCTGGAAGAACCTCGGCGACGCCGGCTTCCCGGATCGCGTTCTTTGGATCAAAGCCGCCGCCGCGAAGCGTCCCGAAATGGACCTCACGCGCGTCGGCATCTACGGCACGAGCGCCGGCGGACAGAACGCGCTGGGCGGATTGCTCACGCACGGCGACTTCTACAAGGCCGGCGTCTCCGACTGCGGCTGCCACGACAATCGCATGGATAAAATCTGGTGGAACGAACAGTGGATGGGCTGGCCGGTGGACAAGCATTACGACGAGCAATCCAACGTGACGCTCGCGAAGAATCTGCAAGGCAAGCTCCTCCTCATGGTCGGCGAGATGGACAAGAACGTTGATCCCGCCAGCACCACACAAGTCGTCAACGCGCTCATCAAGGCCAATAAGGACTTCGAGTATCTTGTCGTGCCCGGTGCCGGCCACGGCGTGGCGGGCAGTCCCTACGGCAAAAGACGTTTGCACGACTTCTTCGTCCGCGCGCTGCATGGAAAAGAGCCACGATGGAATTAGCCGCAACCACTGACCACTGACCACGAACAACATTATGAAGCACATCTGGACCGGCGTCTTCCCCGCCATCACCACGCAAATGCACAAGGACGGCTCGCTCGATCTCGACGCGACCGCCTTTCACGTCGAAGCCCTGATCAAGTCCGGCATCACCGGACTGATCTTCCTCGGCTCGCTCGGCGAGAACCAGCCGATGACCGGCGACGAAAAGCGCCGCGTCATGGAGGCGATGATCGGAGTCGTGAACGGCCGCGTGAAAGTTCTGAGCGGCGTGGCCGAGACGAGCACAGCAGAGGCAGTGCGCTACACGCGCGACATAGAGAAGCTCGGCGCGGATGGCGTGATGCTTATGCCCGCGATGCTCTACAAAGGCGACCCGGACGAAACGCTCACGCACTTCCGCACCGTCGCGAAGAGCACCGGGCTGCCCATCATGATTTACAACAACCCGATCAGCTACGCGAACGACATCACGCCCGAGTTGTTCGCCAAGTTGGCCAACCAAAAAAACTTCGTCGCGCTCAAGGAAAGCTCCGGCGACGTGCGCCGCATCACCGACCTGCACAACACCGTGGGCGACCGCTACGCCATCTTCACCGGCGTGGACAACCTTGCGCTCGAAGCCAGCATCCTCGGCATTGATGGCTGGGTGGCGGGCACCGGCATCGCGTTCCCGAACGAGAACCAATACTTCTGGGAGTTGACCCGCGCCGGAAAGTGGGACGAGGCCCGCGCGATTTACCGCTGGTTCACCCCGCTGCTGCACCTCGATGTCAGCACCAAGTTTGTCCAGTACATCAAGCTCGCCGTGCAGGAATGTGGTCTCGGCAAAGAGTGGGTGCGTTCACCGCGCCTCGTGTTGAAAGGCGAGGAACGCAAGCGCGTGTTGAAGATCATCCACGACGGCATCGCGAAGCGTCCGAAAATCCCGAAACGCTCATGAGTGTTTTGCTGAAAGCTCTGGGACTGCTGAAAGAATTTCAGCTCTGGATTCCCGGCGGAGCCGTTCCCCCATCGCTCCGCTCCGCCCGAGAGCTGAAATTCTTTCAGCAGTCCCAGAGCCTTTGGCTGCTCCTGTTTCTGATCGTCACGCTGTCATGCGCTGGGGCGGTTGATCCGGTGCCTGAATCACTCCGCCGCGAGGCCAAGCTCTCCGCCTTCTACCAAAAACACATCGACCTCGACGGCTTCCCGGTGCTGGGTTCCTCGAACGTCTCGGACTTTGCGATGCTCGAAGCGGCGTGGATTGTCCGGCAGATGCTGACCAACCGCGCGGACATTCTGCGCGCTCTCGCGACCAACAACGCGCGGCTCGTTGTCATGGCGCATAACGAATACACGACGGACATCCCCGAGCAGGCGGACATGACGCCGAAGGTTTACTGGGACCGCCGTGCGCGCGGATTGGGCGGGCGCATCGCGAGTTGCGCGGAGGAGAACATGCTTTGCTTTCCGGGCGATCCGTATTCGACGGAGAACATTCTGGTGCATGAGTTCTCGCACGTCATTCACGGCGTGGCGCTGAAAGCGATGGATCCAACCTTCAATCGACGGCTGAACTTCGCCTTCCTTAGCGCGACCAACACCGGGAAATGGAAGGGCACTTACGCGGCCACCAATCCCGGCGAGTATTGGGCCGAGGGCGTGCAGAGCTGGTTCGACAACAACCGCCAGAACGACGCGCTGCACAATCACGTCGATACCCGCCCGGAGCTGAAGGAGTACGACCCCGCACTGGCCAGGTTGTGCGCCGAGGTGTTCGGTGAAATCCCCTGGCGCTATCAGAAGCCCGCCGCGCGCTCCGCCGCAGGTCGTGCGCATCTCGCGGGATACGACGCCAGCAAGGCCCCGCGCTTTCAATGGCGCACGCCGCCGGTCGTGGAGAAACCGCGCGTCTCCATCGAGACCGCGCTGGGCGTGATCGAGGTCGAACTGGCCGCGAAGGCCGCGCCGCAGACGGTCACGAACTTCCTGCGCTACGTGCAGGCGGGACTCTACAACGACGGCGAGTTCCATCGCACCCTCACGCTCTCCAATCAGCCGCAGAGCCAGGTGAAGATTGAAGTCGTCCAGGCCTCGGGCAATCCGGTGAAGACGAATGAGTTCTTGCCGCCGATCAAAATCGAGCGCACGCGCGACACCGGCCTGAAGCATCGCGACGGCACCATCTCGATGGCGCGCGACGGCGCGGACACCGCGCAGGATCATTTCTTCATCTGCGTCGGCGACCAGCCCGAGTTGGATTTCGGCGGCCAACGCAATCCCGACGGCCAGGGCTTTGCCGCCTTCGGCAAAGTGGTGAAGGGCATGGACGTAGTGCGGAGGATTCACGCCGCCCCGGCGGATGGACAATCGCTCATGCCACCGGTGAGGATTCAAAGGGCGTTGCGGGTGAATTGAACTGCATGAAGATATTTCGCGAAGCTTTGGACTGCTGCAAGCATTGCAGCTCCATGAAACGCATCCAAATAATTGACTCTCACACGGGCGGCGAACCGACGCGCGTTGTCATCAACGGCGGGCCAGACCTTGGCAACGGCCCCATCGCTGAACGCGTGAAGTTGTTTCGCGAGAAGCACGACCTCTTTCGCTCCGCCATCGTGAATGAGCCGCGTGGCTCGGACGTGTTGGTCGGCGCGCTGCTCGTGCCGCCGGTGGATCCGTCGTGTGTCACGGGCGTCATCTTCTTTAACAACGTCGGGCCGCTGCAAATGTGCGGACACGGGACCATCGGACTGGTCGTCACGCTGGCGCACCTCGGACGCATCCAGCCGGGCGCGCATCGCATCGAGACTTGCGTGGGCGTGGTGACGGCCACGTTGCATGACGATGGATCGGTGTCCGTCGAGAATGTGCCGAGCTATCGCCAAGCCAAGGGCGTGACGGTGACGTTGCCGAATCCCGACGGCGCGCGCGGAGCGACGCGCCCCACCATCGAAGTGACCGGAGATGTGGCGTGGGGCGGCAACTGGTTCTTTCTCGTCGAGCAACACGGGCAGTCGCTGGCGTTGAGCAATGTCGAGAAGCTTACCGAGTTGTCATGGGCGATTCGTCAGGCGCTGAATGCGCAGGGCTATCCCGAAGTGGATCACGTCGAACTGTTCGGCCCGCCGCAGTTGCCGGGCGGAAATTCGCGCAACTTTGTCCTGTGTCCCGGCAAGGCTTATGATCGTTCCCCCTGCGGCACCGGCACGAGCGCGAAGCTCGCGTGCCTCGCCGCCGATGGAAAACTCGCCGAGGGCGATCCGTGGGTGCAGGAGAGCGTCATTGGCAGCAGGTTCACCGGACGCTACCGGTGCGATGGCGACAAAATCATTCCCATCATCACCGGCACCGCGTTCGTGAACAGCGAGGCCACGCTGCTACTGGATGAGAACGATCCTTTCTGCTGGGGCATCGCCGCAGGCTCTGGGACTGCGGCAGGAACTGCCGCTCTGGATTCGGAAACGACTGAACCATCCGTGAGCTTCCCAACGCCGGGGATTCTCCAATCCAAAGCTGTGATTCTCACAGCAGTCCCAGAGCCGGCGGTGAAACCGGCCTGGCCTCATGCGCCGCCACATTGGCTATTTGCGGCGGGCACGTTTTTTGTCACAGCCTCCACGTTTCATCGGGAGCGGTTGTTCGATTTGCCGGCCAAGCTGGATGCGGTCACTCATCTTCTGGTTGATTCGGCTCGAGAGTTTGGCTGGACGTTGCGGGCGTGGGCGGTCTTGACCAATCACTATCATTTCGTCGCCCAATCGCCGGAAGCGTCGGCTGAGTCTTTGCGCGAATGGCTGAAGGCGCTGCATCGGACCGCGGCCACGCGGGTGAACGAACTCTCGGGCACACCCGGCCGACGCGTGTGGATGAACTTTCGTGAAACCCGATTGACGCACCAGACTTCCTATCTCGCCCGGCTGCGCTACGTGAATGAGAACCCGGTGCATCACAAACTGGTGACTGCGGCGCGCGACTATCGCTGGTGCAGCGCGGCCTGGTTTGAGACGAACGCGCCGAAATCCTTCGTGGCCAGCGTGGCGCGATTCAAGACGGACAAAATCAAGGTGTGGGATGAATTCGATTAAAGCCGAAGGCTCTGGTGCTGCGGCCCGCCTTGCCGCTCTGGATGGGAAAACCTTTCGTGGGTGGAAGGTTTTCCATTCCAGAGCTGTAATTCTTACAGCAGTCCGAAAGCCTGCGGCGTTCTTCCTTCTCACATTCGTCGCCTGGGGTGCTCCTGCCGAACGCGCCACCAACGACTTCGTGTTTATCGACAACGGCACGGTGCGCCTCGGCGTGAAGAAATCTTCGGGTGCAGGCATCGCCTACTTCGCACTCAGTGCTGGCGGTGAGAACGTGATCAATCACTGGGACCGCGGGCGGCTGGTGCAGCAGTCTTACTACGGCGCGAAGGACGGCTCGATGTGGGACAAGCAGCCGTGGCGCTGGAATCCCGTGCAGGGCGGCGGCTGGAAGCACGAACCGGCGCGCGTGCTGGAACTGAAGACCGAGGGCGCGTCGCTCTACGCGAAGACAATGGCGAAACACTGGGCCACTGGCGCGGATTTGCCGGACGTGATTTTCGAGGAATGGATTTCGCTGACCGGCGCGGTGGCGCACGTGAAGTTCAGGATGACTTACACCGGCACCAATGCTCATCCGAAGATTCATCACGAACTGCCGGCAGTTTTTGTCGAACCGCAATACGACACGCTGCTGGTGTACGAAGGCACGAATGCCTGGAGCGGCGGCGCGGTGAATCGCTCGAAGCCCGGCTGGCCGAATGAGTCGCGAAAGTTCACCGAGCGCTGGGCGGCGTACGTGAACACGAACAACTTCGGCGTGGGCGTGTTCGTGCCTGTGGCCAACGAGTTAACCTGCTATCGCTTCGGCGACGGCAAACGGGAACACGGTTCATGTTCCTACTTCGCACCGCTCAAGCGTTTCGCCATCACGCCGGGGATGAAGTTCGAATACGAGGTGTGGCTGACCATCGGTTCGGGGGACGAGATACGCGAACGCTTCAAACTGTTGCATGAAACAACCAAATGAGTTGAGCCGCAGGCTCTGGGACTGCTGCCAGCATTGCAGCTCTGGATCCCCGGCGAAGCCGTTCCCGGTTCTCCCCGTCGCTCCGCTCCTCCCCGAAGCTGTGATGCTCACAGCAGTCCCAAAGCCTTCGGCTGAGACATGAGCAAACGTATCCTCATCATCGGTGGCGGCGTCATCGGCTTGTCCACCGCTTACTACTGCGCACGGCGCGGGCATCGCGTCACGCTTATCGACCGCAATCCCGAGCAGCGCGACGGCTGCTCGTTCGGCAACGCAGGCATGGTGGTGCCGAGCCATTTCGTGCCGCTGGCCGCGCCTGGTGCCGTGAAGACGGCGTTCAAGTGGATGTGGAATCCCGAGTCGCCGCTCTACATCAAGCCGCGTTTGAACTGGGAGCTGATGTCGTGGGGCTGGAAGTTCATGCGCGCGGCGAACGCGCAGCATGTGGAACGCAGTGCGCCTTTGATCCGTGATTTGAGTTTTGCGAGCCGCGATTGTTTCGAAGAACTCGCCGCGTTGCCGGACAATGATTTTGGTTTGGTGAAGAAGGGGTTAGTGATGCTCTGCCAGACGCAGCACGGCTTGGACGACGAGGCGAAGTACGCCGCGCAGGCTAACCAACTCGGCGTGCCGGCGCAGGTCATGGACGCAAGGCAAGTCGCACAACTCGACCCGACCGTGACGATGGAGGTCGCGGGGGGAGTCTATTTCCCGAAGGACTGCCACCTCTCGCCAAACCGTTTCATGGCGGGACTGAAGCGGCAGTGCGATGCGATGGGAGTTAAGTTTCGCTGGAGCACTGAAGTTGCCGGCGTCACGCGTCACGGTTCGCGCCTCGCGGCACTGAAGGCGGGGGCAGACGAATTGGGGGCAGACGAATTTATTTTGTGCGGAGGTTCGTGGTCGCCAATCGTCGCCGATCAACTTGGACTCAAGCTCCCGATGCAGGCGGGCAAAGGCTACAGCCTCACGCTCACCACGCCGTGCGAACTGCCGCAGCTTTGCTCCATCCTCACCGAGGCGCGCGTGGCGGTGACGCCGATGGGCGACACGCTGCGCTTCGGCGGCACGATGGAAATCGCGGGGCTGAACGAGGACATCAATCCCCTGCGCGTGCGCGGCATCATCAAGGCGGCGGTGAAGTATTTTCCGAAGTTCACGCCAGAAGATTTTGCCGGCATCCAGCCGTGGCGCGGACTGCGTCCCTGTTCGCCGGATGGATTGCCGTATCTCGGGCGCACCGCGAAGTATTCCAATCTCACCATCGCCACGGGCCACGCCATGATGGGCCTGAGCCTTGGCCCCATCACGGGCAAACTCGTCGGTGAAATCATTTCTGGCGAAAAGCCGTCGTTCGACCTCACGCTCTTGAATCCGGATCGTTATGCGTGACGCCAACTTGCTTGTCTGCCCGCTTGCCGGAAGACTCGGCCCAAGCTTACATTATGCCCGATGAAACTGCGGACAGACCTGCTGGCGGAAGTGACGCCCGACATGCTGATGGAGGGAGTGGTGATGAACACGCACCGCTACAAGTCCGAGCCGCGTTTATCCAAAACTGGAGTTGGGAGTCTGTCCTCGGCCTCAACCGGGGAGCGTGCGAACGAGGACGCGCTCAGCACGGCCTTAATTCGGAAACTCACGAAAAAGTCCGCCGGCTCTGGGAAGAAACCCGCCCGCAAAGCCTGACGCTGCTCGAAACCATCGAGTTCCTGTTCCGCTGCCATCGTTCTGCTCCATTCCTGTTCTTCAACGGAAACACCTTCGCTGAAATCGCCCGCCGCCTCGTCGATGTCCTGTTCGCCGATCTTTCCCTGCTTCGTCGTCGCGAGGCCGCATCGCTCACTGCCCACTTCGTTGCCGGTGTGCTGGATCGCGAATCTATGATTCAAGGAGTGGAAAGCCTGTGCGAACTGGCGGATCTGAAACCTGGTGATCGAGTGCGCACGCTCAAGGGTTCACTGCGCGGGACCGTGAAGAAGATTCTGCCGGACGGGCGCATTGCGTGGAAACCAGACCGTTCCTCCAATGAACTGCTGGCACTGCCGGAGAGCCTGCTGCGAGACAAATGACCTTCGTTTAATGCTTATGAACAAAACTCGAATTCTCCTGCCCTTGATTCTCCTGGCATGGGTCGCCGCCCTCGCCCAAGCGGCGGAACCCGTCGGTGCCAGCCCGCTCGAATCCTTCTTCCGCCGTTACCTCGACGAGCGGTTTGCGCTGCATCCGACCGAGGCGACGGCGCTGGGCGACCATCGCTTCGATGATCGCATGGATGATCTCTCGCCTGCTGCGCTGGCGAAGTCGCTCGCGCACTCCAAGACGACTCGCCAGCGGCTGCACCAGGAGATTGACCGCGCCAAGCTTTCGACAGACGAGCGCATCAACTTCGACATCTTCGACCACGAACTCGAAACCACCATCTGGGTGCGAGAGAACACGCAACCCTTCGCCACCAATCCGCGCGCTTACAACGAATACATCAGCGACAGCGTGTTCCTGCTGCTGACGCAATCGCGCTTGCCGAAAGAGACGAACATCGCGAACAGCCTCGCGCGGATGAAACAGATTCCCGGCATCGTCGCCGCGGCGAAGGTGAATTTGCAGAAGCCGCCGCGCGCGGTGCTGGAGACGGCCATCAAGCAGAACAAAGGTTCCATCGGCTTTTACGAGAGCGATATTTTTGCGTTCGTTGGTGAGTCGCCGCAGTTGCCCGCGCTCAAGGCCGAGGCCGCGCGCGTGGTGGCCGTGCTCAAGGAGTATCAGCAATGGCTGGAGAAGGATTTGTTGCCGCGCTCGACGGACAGTTGGCGGCTGGGCAAAAAAAAGTTCGCGAAGAAGCTCGAATACACCTTGAACGCCGGGCTCAGCGCGGACGAAGTGCTTCGCGACGCGGAGGCGGAATTCATGCGCGTGCAGAACGAAATGTATGTCGTCTCTCGCCAGCTCTGGCATCGGTACTTCCCGACCACGCCATTGCCCGTCGCGGACACAGCAGGCAAGCGCGCGACGGTGGCGAAGGTTATTGCCGCCGTATCGAAGGAGCACAGCAAACCCGAGGAACTACTCGCCGATGCGCGCGCGCAGGTGGACAGCATCAAGAAGTTCATCCGCGAGAAAAACATTCTGCGGCTGCCCGAACCCGACCGCTGCCAGATCATCGAGATGCCGGAGTTTCAGCGCGGCAATTCCGTCGCCTACTTGAACGGAGCGCCGCCGCTCGATCCCGATTCAACGAGCATGTATGCGATTTCGCCGCCGGCCAAAGACTGGAGCGCCAAGCAAACGCAGAGCCTGCTCGAAGAATACAACCGCCACATGTTGCAAGTCCTCACCATCCATGAGGCGTATCCGGGCCACTACGTGCAGCTCGAATACGCCGCGCGCACGCCCTCGCTGCTGCGGCGCGTGCTCGGCTCCGGCGTGTACATTGAGGGTTGGGCCGTCTATACCGAGCAGATGATGCTCGACCAGGGCTACGGCGCAGGCCCGGATGAACTCGCGCTGCGCTTGAATCAGTTGAAGTTTTATCTCCGCGCCGTGTGCAACGCGATCCTCGACAACAAACTTCACACGCAAAACATGACCGACGAGGAAGCCATCCGGCTGATGGTGGAAGGCGCGTTTCAATCCGAAGAAGAAGCGCGGGCCAAGGTCGTGCGCGCCAAGCAGACCTCGACGCAACTCAGCACCTACTTCGTCGGCCGCATGGCCCACGTCCGCCTGCGCGAGCAGGTGCAGCGCGACCTCGGCGACAAATTCGATCTCGCCCGCTACCATGAGACCGTGCTCACGCAAGGCTCGGTGCCGATGAAATATCTGCCGGAGTTAGTGCGGGCGAAGTTGAAGCCGTAGCCGTCGAAGCAACGAAGCGCACCTTGATTGTCGCACCGTTCAAAAGCGGCGCTGAAGCGACCGCACTCCAAACGCTCCGCGCGGCACAAGGCGTCCGATGCTACGCGACAGCGTTTGGAGTGCGGTCGCTTCAGCGCCGCTATTCTTCCGGCGCGTTTAAGAACGAATGGACTCGGTGGTGCTTTCCTGATGCGTTCAAAGCAACGGGCGCGCTCGAATTGACTCCCGTGCCGCCGACACGCACTGTTCGCTCATGGGCAAAGTCATCGTCAAAATCAAACTGACCAACCAGGGCGACCTGGTGCTGCGCGATCACAAGGTGCTCAAGGGCAAGCCCCGCACCCTAGAGGCGGAAGCCTTGGTGGACACCGGAGCCACGCGCCTTTATCTCCAGGCCGGATTGATCAAGGCGCTCGGCCTGCGCCGCGAAAGCGAAGTGCAATCCAAGACCACGAATGGCGTCCGCCGCCGCGCGGTCTATTCGCCGGTGAAATTGGAACTGATGGGCCGTGATGGAATTTTTCAAGTCGTGGAAGTGGACAACGAAGTGCCCAACTTGCTCGGACAGATTCCCCTCGAATATCTCGATTTTGTCGTGAACCCCAAGGCCCAGAAACTCATTCCGAATCCCGAGCACGGGGACAAGCAGATGAGCGAGGAATATTGAGGTCAGCCCGGTTGTCAGCAGCCTTCGAGCAAGGTGTCCAGCCGCCACAAATGGCAGCCAGGGTTCGCGCCCACGGCGAGAATTTTTCCGTCCGGTGATACTAAAATCGATTCTCCTTGTTTGAACCCGGCCTTGAATTCATGGACAACTCGGTCCGATTCAATATTCCAGATGCGAACCACTCCGGCATAGTAGTCGTAGCTGGCGAGATGCTTGTTGTCTCCGGTGAAAGCGACGAATTTCCATTCGTCGTTTAGTTGCCATTTCCGCACAACCTTCGCTGTTTGTGCATCCACAATGATTACTCCGCCAGACAATCCAGCCACCGCGACCAGGCGGCCATCAGGCGAACACTGTAGTTCTTCCATATCGTCAGGAGCAACCAATGCCGTCCAGAGCGGCTTGAGTTCCGGCCACGACCACGCTGCCAAGTGTAGTTTCTTCGACTTATCACTCCCAAAAATCGTGTTGTAACAAGCGATCAATTTTGGCCCGTCGGAAGAAATACAGTAGGCGCCAGGGGGCACATTTTCCGGGAACAGAGAACTGGCAGGAACGCAGGCAAACGTGGATCCATCAAACCGGTAAAATTGATAGCTCGGGTTGTCAAAAACATCGCCCGTCGTCGTGACCGCGAAAAAGTCATCGCCCACCGGAACCTTATGAATGGCAAGCGAGCTAATTTCCGCCGGCCAGACAAACTTCTTGATGATTTTTCCGGTCTTCGAATCACAGGAGGTGATGTTTTTCGTGTCCGATAGCACGAGGATGCAACTGGCGTCGCTCGTGTATTCCCAGCCGGTAAGCTGGCCAGCAGCCTTCAGGGTAACGCGCACTTCTCCCGTTTGGGCATCAACAATCCGGCATGGACCAGACTTGCCTCGCACCACAAGTCCCTTGCTGTCCGGCGTGAAATCGAAGGACTTAACTCCCTTGATTACCAAATAGGGCCGGGGCGGATCTTTCGTTACAGCGGCACGAGGCGCGGTGATTTTAGGAAGCGGCCACGACCCCGGCCTCGCTTCCTTCCCGCTCGGCTCCGCGCCGAGAATGGATTCGTGCAAACCGAGCAATTCTTCCAGCTCGGTGATGCCCGCGCGCTCGAAGAGGCGCAGCGCTTCCACGGTCGCGTCGAAGCGTTGCCAGCGCGTGAACAGTTCGATGTCGCGTGGTTGCGCGCCAGCGTTGATCAGGCGGGCCACGGCGGGTTGCACGTCGCTGAATGGTTCGTCCTTGGCCGCGGCTTTGGGAGAAGTTTTCGACCAGCGTTCGCCTTCGTCGTCCGCCTCGCCGATGCCTTCCCAGACGACGGCCATGAATTCCTTTTCCTTGCCGCCGCGCGCCGTTGGCTTGAGCAACTGTTCGCGCAGGCCGGTGAGCTTGCCGGATTTCAATCCGGGATCGTCGAGTTCGTAGAGCAGCCCGAAGCAGCGTTCGTAACGCTCCATGCGCGCCACGCGCCCGAGGTCTTCGCGCGAAGCCTTGGTCGCGAGCAGTCGCTGAATGGCCGGGAGCGCCGTTTTCACCGGCTCCGGCGCGCTCGCGGAATTCTTGAGCGCCTCATCCAGCCACGCGCCGCCGGGATCGGGATTGATGACGTGAGTCCAGAGGAGATCGAGAATGTCGCCACTGAGAGTTTCCGTTTCGGCGGCCTTGGATTTCTTGGGCATGGACGCGGAGGATAGACATCACTTGGGGAATGGGAAGTCTGGATCGGGATTTCGATCTGTGCCGACGCTGGAAATTACGAACCCAACTTCTTCTGCGTCTCGCTCGCGAACGCCTTGTGCTCCGTGCCTCAGCCCCGAAGGGGCGTGATTCGAAAGCCCAGGGCAAAGCCCTGGGTTGGTGTCCCGGAAAATCTTCTCAGCCCTGAAGGGGCGGGACAAATGGGTTGCACCCTTGCAGGGCTGATACATTTTTCGGACGCGTAACCCAGGGCTTTGCCCCGGGCTTTCGAATGACGCGCTTTCAGTGCTACGGAGTGGTGGCGAAGGAATGAGGTTGTTGTCTTGCACCTCACGTCAGCAGCTAAAGCATTTTTACCATCACGTAGTCATCCATCACGAAACCGCCGCCGATGTCGGCCACAATGGACTCGCGGATGGTGAAGCCGCGCTGGCGGTAGGCGCGGATCGCGATCTCGTTCCGCTTGTTCACGTTCAACATCAGCGTGGTCGCGCCGCGCGTGCGGGCGGTGGACTCGCATTCCTTCAACAGAGCGGTGCCGAGGCCGTGGCGTTGCCAATCGGGATGGACGTAGAGCTTGTGCAGCTTGAACTCGGTCAGGATTTCCGTGGGACCGACGGAGGCGAAGGCGCGCAGTTCGCCCTCCACCAGCGCGCGAAACCACGCGATGCCGCTCTCCAGTTCACGGCGCATGGTGTCCACGTCGTACCTGCGCGCGAGCATGTAATCAATTTGCGCGGGCGTGATGATGCCGGGGTAGTGCGCGCGCCAGATGACGGCGGCGAGGGCGGAGATTTCCGCGAGGTGCTCAACTCGGGCGGGCTCGACTGGAATGTTCATCGAACCCGCAGGGTGTCTTCGCCGGGAAACGGAGCGTGGGTTTTCAATCCGCAGCGAGCTTCGCACGAAGCTGGTCCCCAAAATTCACGAACGCGTTTCGTCGCAGCGCGTGGCTGCGGGTTGAAAACCCGCGCTCCGGGGCGTTGAAGTTTCACCGTCACGCGCTCGCGGCGTGCTTGCGTTTGCCGACCCATGTCGCGATGCCCATGAAGATCACGCTCACCACGAACATCAGCGCGGCGTAGAAGTAGAGTTCCTTCGCACCGCTGGCTTTCACGAAGCGCGCGTTCAGGTTCGTGAACAGGGCGATGAGGAAGTGGCCGCCCGCGATGGTCAGGAGCCAGAGGCTCATCATCATGCTGCGCATGGTCTTGGGTGCCTGCGCAAAGGCGTATTCCAGTCCGGTGGCGGACACGAGCACTTCGCCGGCGACGAGGACGATGTAGGGGATGAGTTGCCACGCCAACGACGGTGGAGGAACAAGTTGCAGGAACGGCGGACCCAGAGGCCCGTTCGGATCAAGGGCTGCCGTGGCGGTTGCGTACTGGATTGCCGCGTTCGCCCACCATGTGTCGATGTTCGTCTGCATGATCGCGGAGATGACGTAAGTGACGCCCGCGAGCACCATGCCGAGTCCCATGCGGCGCAGAGCGGTTGGGCGCAGTCCAAGTTTTTCGCAGAGCGGGTAAATGAGGTAGGTGAGAATCGGCACCCAGATCATCACGAGAATGGAGCCGACGGCCTGCATCCGCTCGCCGTCCACTTTGAAACCGAAGACGTGGAAGGGCGTCATCTTCTCGCCCTGCAAGACCCAGGTGGTGTTGACCTGATTGTAGAGGGCGAAGAAGACGGGGATGGTGAGGAAGACGAGGAAGATGCGACGGACCGCACGGGCGGAGCGGCGGTCTTCGTCGGTTTGGGGGTTGAACACGATGGAGAAGATGCCGGCTTGCTTGGACTCCCGCTGCGGTGGCTGGCGCACATAGTTCTTCCGCCCCAGCCAGAAGATGAACGTCGCCACCGCCATCGCGATGCCGGGCACGCCGAAGGCCCAACTGTAACCTTTGTTGTCGCGCAGCATCGGGATGAGCGCGAAGCCGAAGGCCGCGCCGAAATTGATCGACCAGTAGAACCAGCCGTACACGCGCGTCAGCCCCTTCTCGTTCCCCGCGACGAATTGATCCCCCACGAACGCGGAGACGCACGGCTTGATGCCGCCCGCGCCGATGGCAATGAGGATGAGTCCGAGATACACGCCGGCCTTGTTGCCCTCGAAGAGCGCGAGCGCGCCGTGGCCCGCGCAGTAGAACATCGAGATGGTGAGAATGGTCCAGTAACGCCCAAGCCAGCGGTCCGCGAGCCACGCGCCAAAGAGTGGGAGGAAATAAACCGCGGTGGCGAAGAGGTGGACGACTTCCTTGCCGTGGACATCCCCGAGTTTCAACTCACGACTCAGGTAGATCGTGAGGATGGACATCATCCCGTAATAGCTGAAGCGCTCGGCGGCCTCGTTGCCGATGATGAAGGGGACGCCGCGCGGGAGTTTGCCGGACGGTGCCGGGGCGTTTGCAGAAAGGGTGTCAGCCATACGTGGGGCGGAGCTTTTCAAAGGTGAGGCGAATGCGCGAGCGGGAATTATTTTGGAGCGTTCTCATGGGCGCATCCGCTGCATCAGTTCGATGCGATGGAAGTGGAAAAAGCGGCGCTAAAGCGACCGCACTCCAAACGCTCCGCGCGTTCCAAGGTGCGTGATGCTGCGCGTCAGCGTTTGGAGTGCGGTCGCTTTAGCGCCGCTTTCGAAAGGCGGTGATTCCAAGATGCGCTCTAACTTAAAAGCCGCCGCTGATTCAGCGGCGGCTTGGGCAAAGTCTTCGTGAAAAATCCTACTTCAACAAGTCGCGCACCATGTCGCGCTCTTCCTTCAGCTCGTTCACCGTGGCGTTGATCTTCGTGCGGCTGAACTCGTTGACGGTCAGACCTTGCACGATCTCCAGCTTCTGGCCGTTGCTGCGCACGGGGAAGGACGTGATGATGCCAGGCTCCACGCCGTAGCTGCCATCGGAGTGAACACACACGCTGTGCCAGTCGCCGGCCGCAGTGGGCGTGACGATGGAGCGCACGGAATCGACGACGGCATTCGCCGCGCTGGCCGCGCTGCTCGCCCCGCGCGCCTTGATGATGGCCGAGCCGCGCTGCTGCACGGTGGTGATGAAATCGCCCTGCAACCAAGCGGTGTCGGTGATGACTTCAGTCGCGGGGCGTCCGCCGATCTTGGCATTGTAGAAATCCGGATACTGCGTGGCGGAGTGGTTACCCCAGACGGCGACGTTGGTGACAGCGGTGGTGTCCACGCCGGCTTTCTTCGCGAGCTGCGACTTGGCGCGGTTCTCGTCGAGGCGCGTCATGGCGTGCCAGCGGGACGCATCGAACTTGCTGCCGCCCACTTTCTGCGCGCTGTTCATGGCGATCCAGCAGTTGGTGTTGCAGGGATTGCCGACGACGAGCACGCGGAAATCCGCCGCCGCGTTGTTCTGAATGGCCTGCCCCTGGCCGACGAAAATTTTGCCGTTGATGCCGAGCAAGTCCTTGCGCTCCATCCCCTGCTTGCGCGGCACGCTGCCGACGAGCAGCGCCCAGTTCACGTTGCGAAAACCTTCATCAAGATTCGCGGTGGGCACGATGCCCTTGAGCAGCGGGAACGCGCAGTCGTCGAGTTCCATCGCCACGCCCTGCAAGGCAGGCAGCGCGGGTTCAACTTCAACGAGATGGAGGACGACCGGCTGGTCTGGGCCGAACATCGAGCCGGACGCAATGCGGAAAAGAAGTGAGTAACCAATTTGACCGGCTGCGCCGGTGACGGCCACGCGAATGGGTTGTTTCATAAGGGCGGCGATTATGGGAAGACGCAAAAAAGTGGCAACGGGGAATTCACATCTGACGGGATAGGGCGCCGCGTCAGCCGCTTAGCGCCTCGGCTAAATCACCTTCGTCACGCCGGGGACGGCCACTTCGGATTTCGGCGGCGCGGCGTCCCAGTCGTAACGGTCGGGCGAGAGATTCTCCTTGGAGTTCATCGCCTGCTCCCAGGTGATTTTCTGCCCGGTGTAAGTCGCCATGCGGCCCATGATCGCCATGAGCGTGCTGCGCGCCATGTAGTCGCCGTTATTGATCAGCTTGCCGCTGCGGATGCTGGCGAACAGTTCGTCATGCTCGATCTGGTAATGATCCTTCTTGTCGCCATCGTAGCGCCACCGGGCTTCATTTTTGATTTCCAAGGAGCGCGTGCCGAAAGCGGCCGCGCCTTTGCTTCCGGTGGCGTGAACGGAAATGTCGTTCACTCCGCCGCTCTGCTGGCGGCAGTAGGCGTTCAATTTCACACCGCTCGCGTATTCGTAGATGACCGAGTGATGGTCAAAGATGTTGCCAAACTCCGGCGCGGTGCGGACCTGACGGCCGCCGAGACCCATCGCGCTCACGGGATATTCGTCGCGCATGATCCACGCGCACACGTCCAGCATGTGGACGTGCTGCTCCACGTTGAAGTCGCCAGAGAGCCAGGTGAAGTAATACCAGTTGTGCATGTGCCACTGCATGTCCGTCCAGCCGGGCTGGCGCGGCTTGACCCAGATGGGGCCGCGAAAATCATTCGCCTGCAACGCGCGCACGTCGCCAATTTCGCCGGCGTGAATGCGCCGCACCGTTTCGCGATAGCCCAGGTCGTAGCGCAGCACGAGTCCCGACACGACGGAGAGATTTTTGCGCTTCGCCTCCGCGCACGACGCCAGCACCGAGCGCACGCCCGGCGCGTCCACGGCCACGGGTTTCTCGGCGAAGACGTGTTTGCCCGCGTCGATCGCGGCCTTGAGATGCATGGGTCGAAAATGCGGCGGCGTGGCGAGCAAGACGACATCGCTGGCGGCGATCACTTTCTCATAAGCATCGAAGCCGATGAAACGCCGCGCCTCTGGCACTTCGATTTTCTCCGCGAGGTCTTTCTGCTTTCGCAAAACGTCGAGGCTGCTCTCCAATCGGTCCGGGAAAGCATCACCCATCGCCACGAGCTTCACGTTCGAGTCGCTGGCCAGGGCCTGCGCCGCCGCGCCCGTGCCGCGTCCGCCGCAGCCGATCAAGCCCACGCGCAACGTTTCGCCGGGTGAAACTTGCGCGAAGCTGCGGCGCGCGATGAAGGGCGCGGCACCCGCCACCACGGCGGAGGTTTTCAGAAACGCCCGGCGTGTGAACGGTTCGGGGTTCGCGCTCATGGCAACTCCTTCACGTAAATGTTTTTGAACTGCACGAGCGCGGGCGGGCTGGACCACTGGCCGTTGCGCTTCGCGCCGTGATGTTGCAGCGCGAATTTTCCGCGCGCGGGCAAGTCCGCGAGCTGCGCGCCGTCAATGACCGTCTTGCCGTTCAACACCACGGTCACCGACTGACCGCGCACGGTGATCTCGAAGCGGTTCCACTCGCCCACCGGCTTGTCCGCCTGCGTGCGCGGGGTGACGGCGGCGCGCACTTCCGGCGAGCGTTTCGGATCCATGCGCACGCCGTACATCTCGCCGGAGCCAATGGGCCAGCACCAGATGTTGAGCTGATGCGTGCTGGAGCCGCGGATGTAGAGGCCGGAATCCGAGTCGGGCAGGGCGAGTTTCATTTCCTTGCCGGTCACGTCCTTGGCGTGCGTGCCGTCGGGCAGGATGTACGGGACGTGTGGATTGATGTAAGGCGCTTCCTTGATGCGCCAATCCATGCGGAGCACGAAGTCGCCGAACTCGCGCTCACTCCAGAGGTTTTTGTCCGTCGCTTCGCTGGCCGCGTCGTAGTCAATGACGCCCTCAAGAATTTTCCAATGGCCGTTGTCGCCTTCGGGAACTTTCCAGTTCGTGAAATCTTTCCCGTTGAACAGCGTGGTGAAACCGGCGGGCGGTTGGTTGTCCGCCGCGCGCAGCGGCGTGAACGCGAGCAGCAAGCCGGCGGCGGCGAGCAACGGACAACGTGAAAGGAACATACCGAGCCGGGAGATGTTAGATATTTTCATGGTGTGACCGGGATGAGAGCCGATCCCGCCGCGCGGTGCAACTGCGGCGGTGAGATGGGATTTGTCGCGCTGCGACCAAATTCATAGTGGAGCAGCCGTCTCGGCTGCCACGGAGTCCACGGGCCGTCCCGGCTGGTGTCCTTCAGCCGGGACGGCCAAAGGACGGCGGCAGGCGGGACACCTGCCCCACCACGTCCGGCGCGGCGGCGAGAAGTCGTTTGATCAATCGAACCATGTCGTCGAGTGAACCGCCGATGGTGCCGTAAAAACGAACCTCGGTGGAATCGCTCGGCGCGATGGACACGGCCACACTTTCCTTGTGGACGTCCAAGCCGAGGAAATGAATAACTTTGCTCATGGGTGTTTGGTTCCATTCTGGTTCAGCAATGACGCTGAGTTCTTCAGTATTGTTTGAACTGGTGGATCGGTCGGGCGCGCCGCACACGCGGACCCTCGGCAACCCACGTTTACAACCGGAACCGAACACCCGCTCGCTTTCATCGCCGAGCCATAAGGTCTAGGCGGCTTTCGCACGCGCCATGAAATCCGAGACGCTACAAGAAGTGATTCGACTGGTTGCAGAGCAGACGGGCGTTTCTCCGTCTCGGATTACAGCGTCCACCCGCATCGGTGAGGACTTGGGCGTAGATGGTGGCGATGCATCTGACTTGTTGACTGCTTTTTCCACCCAGTTTCAATGTAAGCTGACCGCCTTTGACTTTTCTCGGCACTTCGGGCCAGAGGCAGGTTTCAGCCCGTTTTGCATTCATCCACGTCCCGACCTTGAACCACTCACAGTCGGGCATCTGGCCGAGGCGGCAGTGAGAGGAGCTTGGGTATATGCCGCCTCCTGAGAAACTAGACGCATTAGTCATTGGAGGGGCACGAGTTGTAAATTCATGGAAGCGGCCAGGTTTTGCAGGCGCGCGAGCTTGCGGACTTTCATTTTCGCCTCCTCTTTCTCGGACACTTTCCAGTCGAAGGCTTGCTGGTACTTGAGTCCCACCACTGCGGGACCAGAACGCGCGCCAGTTGGTGCGCCATCGCGGTCACGGCCTTGGGGTTGCCCAGGCGCGCCTTCCAGCTCCGGGTAGGGATCGCCAAAATTGATTTTGCGCGCGTCACAGGCGCGGCCCCTTTTGCGCGTCACGTTCGCCGGCGAGCTGAACGCATCCGCCCCAGACTGATTTACTGTCTTACTGATTACTGATTCCGGCCTTGCCGCCGTGCCGCACTTCACGCTTCTGCTCCACACCTACGCCTTTCCGTTTGAGTTCAGGCGCGTTTGTGGAAAACTCCCAGCGATGGACAAACCAATGGTCGTGAAGAATCTCTCCGCCGTTTCCCGCCGTCGTTTCGTCAAAACTTTTGCGCTCGGCACCGCGGCCTCGACCTTGTTTGGCAAGGCCTGGCGGGCCTCCGTGCTGGCGGACATCACGCCCTCGGGGCCGGGGAAGCTGCGCATCAAATTGAGCGACTACCCCGCGCTCCAGCAGGACTTCGGCTCGGTGCGCATCGGCATCAATCCCATCGATGAAGAGTTTTTGATCGAAGTGTATGGCCCCTTTTTCCCGGTGCTGATCAATCACAACGCCGGGGTTTATTACGCGATGAACACGTTTTGCAACCATGCCGGTTGCGTCGTGAAGCCCTTCCTCGAAAGGCTGGGCTGCATCACCTGCTGCCACGAGTCTCAATACGGCATTGATGGCAGCCTGATCCACGGACCTGCCACCCTCCCGCTGACGCCGTATCCGATCACGTTCGACGGCGTGGACACGCTCACGGTGGAAGTAGCGAACCTCGGCTACACCGTGGAAAGCACCCTGGTCCAGAGCGGAAACACGCCGCGCCTGCGCCTCGATTTCTGGGGCCACCTGAACGTGGAATACGAAGTGTCCTTCCGCGAGCACGCCACGGACGCGTGGACGGTCATTCCCTTCTCCCGAACGATGGGCGGGGTCGCGGACCAGCTTTCCATGTTCGGAGAATTTTCCTTCTTCTACGAAAACGGCTCGCCCGCGAGCGTCTTCGTAAACCGCACCGCGCAGACGGGTTTCTACAGCATCGGGATCAAGGTGTTTGAAATCCTCTACGACGATCCGGATGCGTTCCTCGGACCGATGAAGATCTGAACCGCACGGCGTCAGCCGCTGAGAGGAGTCAGTCACCGGTGCCTAACCCGCGCCGTTCACGGGGCCGGAACTGGCGTTAAGCCCGCTCGACACTGCGCACGCCCGCCAGACGAAGCACTGGCTCCTCCGCCGCGCGCGAGGCGGCCAAATCCACGGAGAACTCCGCCACCCAGTCGTTGTGTTCCTCGGGATCGACGAGCACCTGCTCGACCTTCCACGTCAGCTTGTCCTCGGCGGGGACGACGTAGGTGTGGCGCGCGTTGCGGGCTTCGGGATCGAGGCGGAAGTAATCGTGGTCGGCGAAGTAGAGTTTGAAGTGCTGGCCGAGTTCACTCGCGGTCCAAAGCGTGCCGTCTAGTTTCTCCAGTGAACTGAGATTTGCCAGCGCGGCTTCGAGATCGTCATTCCCCACGGCGCGCAGGAAGTTGAACACGCGCGTGCGAATCGCCGCTGTGAACGCTTTCACGTCGCGCGTGACATCGCGTGCGGCTTCTTCGGCGCCGGGCGGGCGCAATTCCTTCTGCTCGGCGCGCGCGACGTAATTCGGGTCGCGCATCCGCTCCCATTCTTCCAGGAGGCTCGAATCTGTCTGGCGGATCATCACGCGCAGGTATTCCTCCATCTCACGGAGCGTGTCGTTCTTCGCGGCGTCGGGGACAGTTTTGGTCAGCACCTTGAAGACGTTGTTGATGTGGCGCAGGAGAACTCCCTCCGCGCGGTGCAACTCGTAGTCCTTGATGTAATCTCCGAACGACCGGAACTGCTCGAACATCTCGCGCACGATGGACTTGAGCCGGATGTTCTCCTGCCCGACCCACGGATGTTTGTCGGCGAACGCGTTGAAGGTGGAATAGACGAACTCCCGGCAAGGTTTCGGATGCTCGCACTTTTCCAGTTCATCCATGCGCTCCTGATATTCCACGCCCTCGGCTTTCATCTCGGCCATCTTCTGATCCTTCACGCGATCCAGTTGTTTGCGCAGCACGAAGTCCGGGTCTTCGAGAATGGACTCGACGAGCGTGAGGAGATCGAGCGCGTATTCGGGCGAGTCGGGATTGAGCAACGGAATTGTTTCGAGCAGGTAGAGCGACAACGTCTGATCCATCGAGAAGTTCTCGGGGAGTTCGATGTTGATGCGGAGCTTGCGCCTCGGAGCGCCGGCTTCCAGCACGGCACGTTCGACCTGACTGCTCCCCGCTGCCGTGCTGGAAGCCGGCGCTCCACCCGTTGTGAACTCCACAATCCCCCTCTCCACCAGCGCGCGAAACAACTGCCACCCGCGCGTCCGGTGGGCCTGCTTCTGCTTCGGCGACTCATGTGAATCGGCAATGAGCCGCTGCATCGCGCGGCAGCCGTCGCCATCGCGGCTCAGGACATTCAGCAACATGCCGTGCGAGACGGCGAAGCGGGACTGCAAGCGTTCCGGCGGCGCGGCGATGAGCCGCGCGAAGGTCTGCTTGTCCCAGTTCACGAAATTTTTCTCGGGCGGCTGGCGCTTCACGACCTTCTTCCCGTCGCGCTTGGACTTCTCCTCCAGCTTCAAGTTCTCCACCACATGCTCGGGCGCTTGCGCCACGACCCAGCCGACATCATCGAAACCTTTGCGCCCCGCGCGTCCGCCGATTTGATGAAAATCCCGGGCCGTGAGGATGCCGGTCTTCTGCCCGTCGAACTTGCAGAGCCGCGTGAAGAGCACGGTGCGAATCGGGACGTTGATGCCCACGCCCAACGTGTCTGTGCCGCAAATCACTTTCAGCAAACCCTTCTGCGCGAGTTGCTCGATGAGCACGCGATACTTCGGCAGCAGTCCCGCGTGATGCACGCCGATGCCGTGCCGCAGCCAGCGTTTGATCTCCGGCCCGTAGGGACTGCTGAACTTGAACCCCTCAATGGCCTGCGCGATGACGGCTTTTTCCTCCTTCGTGCAAACATTGATGCTCGTGAAGTCCTGCGCGCTCTGGGCCGCTTCGAGCTGCGTGAAGTGGACGACATAGACGGGAATTTTTTTCTCCGCGACCAGTGTTTCAAGCGTCGTCGCGAGCGGAAGATCGGAGTAGCGATGCTCCAGCGGCACCGGACGATCCTTCGCAGATACCGTCACGGTTTTCCAACCGTTCAACTTCGTCAGTCCTTCTTCAAAGAACGCCGTTTCGCCGAGCGTCGCGGACATGAGGAGGAAGCGCGTGTTCGCCAGCGTGAGCAACGGCACCTGCCACGCGCCGCCGCGCTCGCGGTCGGAGTAGTAATGAAACTCGTCCATCACCACGTCGGCCACGTCGGCGTCCGCGCCGTCGCGCAAGGCCATGTTCGCGAGAATTTCCGCCGTGCAACAAAGGATGGGCGCATCGCGATTGACCGTCGCATCGCCGGTACTGAGTCCCACGTTGTCCGGGCCGAACTCGCGGCACAGCGCCATCCACTTCTCGTTGACCAGCGCCTTGATCGGGCAGGTGTAGATGGACCGCTTGCCTTCCGCGAGAGATTGAAAGTGCAGTGCCGAAGCCACGAGAGATTTCCCCGAGCCGGTCGGCGTGTTGAGAATCACATTGCGTCCCTCGAACAATTCCAAGATCGCCGCCTCCTGCGCCGGGTAGAGTTGGAGCTTGCGCGCCTCGACGTATTCGAGGAACCCGCCGAGCAACGTGTCGCTGCTGACGTCGTCCTCCGGGGGGATCAAATCGTAAAGTGTTGCGGACAAGGCGCGAGCTTATGGGGGCCGGACCAGATTGAGAAGAGGCAGCTTTAACCCCAGCGGAAAGCGATCGCGAACGGGGCTGGCGTGCCATCAGCCGCGCCGCGTCCCCACCTCCGACTCGCCTCCACGGCCCGTTCGTCCATCGCCGTTCCGACGCGGCTGGCGGGAGGAAACGCCGAATGGCTGGTTGAACATCAGGTGCGAAATCACCGGCTCGCAGAAATTGAGAGAGCCAGGCCTTGGCCGGAGTTGAGTTGAGTTTGCCGTTCACGCCAGCAACTTCTCCACCACCTCGCCATGGACGTCGGTGAGGCGGAAGTCGCGGCCCTGGAAACGATAGGTGAGCTTGGTGTGATCGAAGCCGAGCAGGTGCAGCATCGTGGCGTGCAGATCGTGGACATGGACTTTGTCTTCGGTGGCGTTGAAGCCGAAGTCGTCCGACTTCCCGAGCGTGATTCCGCGCTTCACACCGCCGCCCGCCAGCCAGTAAGTGAAGCAGTTAGGATGATGATCGCGCCCGTCGTTGCCGCCTTGCACCATCGGGGTGCGGCCGAATTCGCCGCCCCAGATCACCAGCGTGTCGTCGAGCAGGCCGCGTTGCTTCAAGTCCTTGACCAGCGCGGCGCTGGCGCGGTCGGTTGCCTTGCAGTTGTTCTTGAGGCCGTTGGTCAGGTCGCCGTGCTGGTCCCACGACTCGTGGAAAATTTCCACGAAGCGCACGCCGCGCTCGATGAGCCGCCGCGCGAGCAGGCAACTGTTCGCGTACGAAGATTTGCCCGGCTCCGCGCCGTACATTTCCAGGGTGGCTTTTGACTCCTTGGAAATATCCATCAACTCCGGCGCGCTGGCCTGCATCTTGTAAGCCATCTCATAGGAATTGATGCGCGTGGCGATCTCAGGATCGCCCACCACATCGAGACGTTTTTTGTTCAGCGCATTGATCGTGTCGAGCGTGCTGCGTTGCATCTCGCGGTCCACGCCCGGCGGGTTCGAGAGATAGAGGACGGGATCGCCGACGTTGCGGAACATCGTGCCCTGATGCAGCGACGGCAGAAAGCCCGCGCCCCAGTTCGACGCGCCGCCGCTCGTGCCTTTGCCGCCGGTGTTGAAGACGACGAAACCCGGCAAGTCCTGCGCCTCGCTGCCTAGCCCGTAGGTGGCCCACGAGCCGACACTCGGACGGCCAAACTGCTGCGATCCGGTGTTCATCATGATCTGCGCGGGCGCGTGATTGAAGGCGTCCGTGTGCATCGACTTCACGATGGCGATGTCATCAGCGACCTCGGCGAGATGCGGCAGCAGTTCGGAAAGCTCCGCGCCGGACTGGCCGTGCTTCTTGAATTTGAACTTCGGCCCGAGCAGCGCGGAGTTCGGCGTGATGAACGCGGAGCGATAGCCCTTCAACAACTCGGCGGGCGGCAGCTTGCCATCGTACTTCGCCAGTTCCGGCTTGTTGTCGAACAACTCCAAGTGACTCGGCCCGCCGGCTTGGAAGAGATAGATGACGCGCTTGGCCTTGGGCTTGAAGTGCGGCTGCTTTGCCGCCATCGGATTCACCGACGGCGCGGCCCAACCGCCCTGCTGGAACAACGTGCCCAGCGCGATGCTGCCGAGACCGACGCCGCACTGCTGGAGAAACCAGCGGCGTGAAACCGCCGTCGGGTTGTGGCCGCGATAAAGGTGTGATTGGCAGTTCATGGCTGGCTTGATGTTTCCTTGACGAGTTCTTCCATTTCCACTTCCGCTTCGAGGCGGTCCATCCACGCGTGAACACCTTGCGCACGCAGGTCGATTCCGTGGTGTTCAGCGGTCGTTCGCATCCAGGACAGGTAATCCCAGCGCTCCGCTTCGGTGAGTTCCAGATTCACCCGCGCCAGTTCCTCGCCGAAGGCCCGGACATGGAAGGCGCGCTCGATCTGTTGCAGGCGGCGCAACTGGGCTGGCGTCGGAGGCGGCATTTTCATCGACGGGTTCATGTTCAGTTCAAATAAGCGAAGTTTTCCCGCACGTCCGGCAACCACAGGGTCGCCTCGGCAATCAAGCCTGATTTGTGAATTGCTTCGTGCCGGGCCGCTTCAATCAATCTTTCGATACCATAGTCGCGCAACGGCGAGACGGCCAGATGAACCTCCGCGCATTGCAACCTGATCGGATGGGATTCTGCGAGAGGCATTCCGTCAGGCATCCGCGCACGGCGAACTGCAACAAGGTAGGGCCGCAATGCGCGCTCGTAGATGGAGATACGCAGCGCGTCGAGCCGCTCCCACAAGAGCCGTTCGGCAAGCAGGGCTGCGCGAACCCGCTGGTCGCGTTCCACCGCGAGCCGCAGGGCTGGGCGTCGCGCCAGCAGCTCCGCCGGACAGGAAAAGTCACGCAACAATTCCGCCAGTGTGTCCTCGCTGAAAATATGCAGCCAACCCCGTTGGTCGCCCATCTTCACGAGTCGCGTGCCCAGCAAGGTGATGAAGGGCCAGTCCTTGTCGCGGTTGGTCCGCTTCATCTGGGCCACGATGTGTGGGCTGATGTAGAGGCCGGACACTTCGCCTTCCCACGGACCGGAGCCGCGCAGCGCGCGACCGAAAACATCCAGCGTCACCGCACCCGGCCCGCGCCCCCAGTTGAAGTGGCTGGTCCAGCCTCCACGGTGCCAGCGCTCGTCCAACGGAGGACTGAGGTTGCCGCGATACGCGCACGGCAGCCCGCCCACCTGTTGCGCCGCCAATTCATCCAGCAACAAGGAAAAATTTTGGGGATGACAGAGGAGGTCGCAGTCCTTGGTCGTCTCCGCGAGTTGGAAATGCACGCATGCCAGTCCGCTGGTGATGGCGCAGAGAATCCCACGCGCTTGCAGACGCGCCACCAACTCCAGATAGAACCCGTGCAATTCTTTATCTGTCACGGCGGTTCGTTACTCCTTCGTAATGGTCTCGTCGAGGTTCAACAGCACGCGCGCGACGAGCGTGTAGGCGGCGAGTTGCGTGGGCGTCGTGCCGGGTGGCAGATCCTTCGGCACGGCAGCTTTGCCAGTCGCGACTTCGGGCGCGCTGACCCAGCCCTCGGCCATGCGTTGCTTTTCCTTGTTCAAGAGCTTGGTCAGTTCCTGCACTTCATCGGGCTGTGGCGAACGGGCGAGTGCGCGGCGGAAGGCGTAGGTGATGCGCTCCTGATCGGTCTGGCCGCCTTCGGCCAACGTCTTGCGCGCGAGCGCCTGCGAACATTCGACGAAGAGCGGTTCGTTGAGCGAGACGAGGGCTTGCAGCGGTGAGTTGGAGCGCTGGCGGCGCACGCAGGCGGTGTCGCCGTTCGGCACGTCGAAGGTTTGCAGCGCGGGATACGGCGTGGAGCGGCGGCGGAAGGTGTAGAGCGCGCGGCGATATTTGTCCGGCCCGGTCTCATGCGTCCACGGGAAGGGCGCGTAGCTCGTGGGCGGCTCGAACAGGAAAGCGGGCGCGGGGGTCATGATGCTGGGGCCGCCCAGTTTTGGATTCAGCAATCCGCTCGCGGACAGCGCGATGTCGCGGACGATTTCGCCTTCGACGCGAAAGCGTGAGCCGCGCGCGAGCCAGCGGTTGTAAGGGTCTTTCTCGATCATTTCGGGCGTGAGTTTGGACGATTGTTTGTAGGTCGCGCTGTTCACGATCAGGCGGTGGAGATGCTTCACGCTCCAGTCGTGATCCATGAATTCCACCGCGAGCCAGTCGAGCAGTTCGGGATGCGACGGCGGTTCGCTCTGCGTGCCGAGGTCTTCGGGCGTGGTCACCAGGCCGTTACCGAAGTAGGCCATCCAGACGCGATTGACCATGACGCGCGCGGTGGTCGGAGATTTCCGGTCGGTCATCCATTTCGCGAACGTGAGGCGGGAGCCGTCGGCGTTCTTGGGCAACGGGTTCAGCACGGCGGGGACGCCAGCCTTCACTGGAGTCGCGGGCTTGAGCCAGTCACCGCGGCGCAACAGGCGTGTGTCGCGCGGCTGTTCGCGCGCAGCGAGCGTCATTGAAGTCGCGCCGTCCGGATACTCTTTCCAGAGCGCTTCGATCTGGTCGTTCGCGTCCTTCCACTCCGGCACGGTAGTGCGCCAATACGAGAACACCGTGGCAACCTGGACCGGCGTGCGCTGGTCGCGGGCGATGGTGAGGATGTCGCGGACTTTCTTCGGCAACGGATCGGCCTTCGCTCCGCCCTCGGCTTTCGTGGCGCTGATGCGGAAGCGGCCGAGGTTGTTGTTCATGTGGTCGTCGCTGTTCCAGCCGCCGTGATTCTGCTGGAGGCCGATGCGCCAGTAGGTGCCGTTGGTGAATCCCAGCGGTTTCTCCGCGACGAAAACGGCCTTGCGCTCCTGGTTGCGCCGGCCCGGTCCCACGTTGATGCCCCACGCGGTGTTGCCGTTGCCGTCGATGGCAAATTTGATCGGCCCGGTCGGGCGCGCGTTGGTGGACTTGTCGTAATAGTTTTTTTCCAACGCGCGCTCGGACTGCTCGACATCGGCGGTGGCTTCCTTCCACTTCGCCTTCGACTTGTTGGTGATGTTTTTGGCGTCCATCGCCTCGACGTTGAACTCGCTCAACGCGCACGTTCCGTTGAAGGCGCGGCCTGGCCCGCCGTAGGGCAGGTTGGGATCGGTGAGCAGTTCGAGCCGAAAGGCGGAGAGTCCGCTCAAGTCATTCGTCGTGCGAAACCACTGGGTCATTTTCGTAGGCGCGTAACCGCACGCGAGCCAGGAGCCGTCGCCCTTGTCCTCGTAGCGTTGTGAGCGCTCGCCCTCCTGATGAAGGTCGCCGAGCACGATCCACTCGGGCTGGTTGTCGCGCACGGAGTCTTCCCACGCGGCCATCTTTTTCTCCCAGTCGGGCACGCGGTGTTTGAGATCCGCTTCCGACGCGGCGAGCTGGCGATGAAAGTCGGCGAGCTTCATCTGCTGCTCCGTCGAATAGACCACGGGCCGCGCCTCGTGGTCGTTGTTGATGAAAGCGAAAAGGCGATAATACTCCTCCTGCGAAATGGGATCGAACTTGTGGTTATGGCACTGCGCGCACTGGATGGTCACGCCGAGCATCGCCTTGCCGATGGCGTCCATGCGGTCAAACATCGCCTCCATGCGGAACTGCTCGGGGTCAATCGCGCCCTCCATGTTGACCATCGAGTTGCGGAGAAATCCGGTGGCGACGATTTGCTCCTGCTTCGCGTTGGGCAATTGATCGCCCGCGAGTTGCTCGATGAGAAACTGGTTGTAAGGCAGGTCGCGGTTGAAGGCGTTCACGACGTAATCGCGATACGGCCACATCTCGCGCGACATGTCCTTTTCGTAGCCGTCGCTGTCCGCGTAACGCGCCGCGTCCAGCCAGTGCCGGCCCCAGCGTTCGCCGTAATGGGGCGAGGCGAGCAGGCGATCCACGACTTTTTCGTAAGCGCCTTTCGACCGGTCGGCGAGGAACGCATCGACTTCCTGCGGCGTGGGCGGCAGGCCGACGAGATCAAGCGAGAGGCGGCGAAGCAGCGTGATTTTGTCGGCTTCGGCGGAGGGCTTGAGGTTTTCCTTTTCCAGTCGCGCGAGGATGAAGGCATCAACTTCATTTCTGCTTTCTGCTTTCTGCTTTTTGGTTTTTGGCACGGCCGGTTTCACCGGTGCCTTGAACGCCCAATGCTCCTTCGGGTCTTTTCCGCCCGCGATTTTCTCGGGCATCTTCGCGCCCTGATCAATCCACGCGCGCAGCACCCCGACTTGCTCGGCGGTGAGCTTCTCGCCCTTCTTGGGCATCTTGAGTTCGTCGTGCAGTCCGGCGACTGCGTGAATCAAAATGCTCTCGGCACTCTGGCCAGGCAGAATGACTTTGCCGTGGTCGCCGCCTTGCAAAACCGCGGCGCGGTCGTCGAGACGGAACCCCGACTCCTGCTTTTTCGCTCCGTGGCAACTCCAGCAACTCGCCTCGAAGATCGGTTGCACGTCGCGCGTGAAATCAACCGGGCGCGTGGCGGCGGGCGGGAGCTTGGACAGGTCGGCGGCGAGCGCGGCGCACGCGGCCACGGAGCCGGCGGCGGCGAGACGGATCAGTTGTCGCATGGGTCTCATGGTGATTTAGACAGAGTGTTTCTTACGACGCCCGGCGCGTCACCGAAATTCTACCCAAGTTGGAATGGCCTCACGCGAAGGACGCGAAGGGCGCAAAGGAAAAACGACGAACTGAAGGTAGGGCGCGGTGTCCTCACCGCGCCGCGCTGGAATCGGAGAAGCGTGCCGCAACTTGCCAAAGCCTCACTCCGCCGCGCTGCGGACAGCGACGCCCCACCTGCGATGGTGTCTTCCTTTGCGCCCTTGGCGCCCTTGGCGTGAGGCAAATCTTTCTGAACATCTTTTCCATTTCATGTTTCACTCCGCGCATGAGCGACGACGTGTCCCGGCTGGAGAATATCGAATCAAACCTCGCGCACCTCGAACGGCAGTACGAGGAGTTGAACCAGGTGGTCATCGAACAGGCGCGCATCATCACCCGGCTGCAAAAGGAACACGTCAAAGTTTCCACGGCCGTGCAGACGATGGAGATCGACCGCATCAGTGCGAACAACACCAAGCCGCCGCACTATCAGTGACGTGCCCCCGGCGTCCCGCCGGGTGGGGGTGTGAACCGGTCGAGGTGCGCTTGAATTGAGAAACGCTCCACCCGGCGGGACGCCGGGGGCACGTTGGGGCACGTTCTTCGCGCTTGCGCGTATTCGCAAACCGCCGTCAGCTAGCCCCATGCAACCACCCATGCCCCGGAGCGCGGGCGTCTCGCCCGCCGGGCGACCAAGATGGTCGCGCTCCATCACTCGAAGCTTCGCAGCCCTGGCGGTTTGTTTCTTCGCGGCCACCGCTCACGCCGCCACTCAGCCGACCATCGTGCTCATCAGCGGGGAGGACGAATACAAGTCGGCGGAAACGCTGCCGGCCTTCGCGAAATTTCTGGAGACGAACCACGCCTGCAAAACCATTTACCTCCGCCGCGAGTCGAAGCCGGACACCATCGCCGGACTCGACGCGCTGGAGCGCGCGGACCTCCTCATTCTCTACGCGCGGCGCATGACGCTGCCCGACGATCAGTTGAAGAAATTTCAAAACTACTTCGCTTCCGGCAAGCCGGTCATCGGCCTGCGCACGGCGAGCCATGCGTTCCAGAACTGGCTCGTGTTCGACAAGCAGGTGCTGGGCGGAAATTACCAGAATCACTACGGCAAAGATTTGCTGCCGAAGATCGCGGTTCATCCGGCGGCGCGGGAGCATTCGATTCTGCGCGGCGTGCCCGGCGCGTTCACCTCCGCCGGCTCGCTCTATCGCAACACGCCGTTGTCGGCGAACACCACGCTGCTGCTCACCGGCGCGATTCGCGACCAGGAAGTTGAGCGCATGGAGCCGGTGGCCTGGACGCACGATGACCGGGGCGCGCGCATCTTTTACACCTCGCTCGGACACGCGAAAGATTTCGAGGAGGAGTCCTTCCGACGCCTGCTGGTCAATGCGATCCAGTGGGCGCTAAACCAAGCCCTGCCGGCTCCGACCGGCCCACGATGAGAAGCAGCGTGAATGATTTCCCGTCCAACGGGTCTGAAGTAACCGGATGAAACGTCATCTCCACGAACCGCTCACAAAACGGAGTGCGGCCATCGCCATTGCGGCGCTGCTCGGGCTGGCGTTGCTCGGGTGGGGCGGATGGAATCTTTACCTGCGGTTCAGCGGCCGACCGTTGTCCGTGGCGCAAACCAAGCGCGCGATCTGGAAACATCTTGGGCAGCAGTCGCGGGCGAAAAAAATTCAGCCGCCGCCGGAGTCCGCCGACGCGACGATTTTCTCCACCGGAATTCCAGCGCCGGTTCTCACCACCCCCACCAATCGCGCGGGCCGCGTGCGCGCCGTGGCGCGCACGAGCCGCGGGCCGCTCGATATGCCGGAGACCACGCTGTCCGAATACTTCCGCACCAACCAGGCGCTGGCCGCGAGCTACGACACGATGTACCGCTTCATCGGCGAGCAACTCAAAGCCACGGACGCCGTGCTGGCGGGCACGAACGCCTCGCGGGAATTCACGGCGCTGGCGCTCGCCGGCGAAGCCAGCATTTACGCGCGCACCAACGCGCTGGATTTCTGGCTCAGCGCACGCATCTGCGACGCGTACTTGTGGCCGCGTCTCGCGCTGGTCGAAGGCACGAACCGCGCGGGCGTCTCGCAGGACGCGGTGCTGACCGTGTGCGAACTGGCCTACCGCGACGCCAGCGAAACGAACAACATGATCCGCGCCTATGAAACCATCATGGCCCGCAGCACGCGCACGGCCTCCGTGGACATGGCGCGCTTTCGCCTCGCGCTGATTTACATCGACCACGGGCGGAATGCCGAGGCGTTGAAACTGTTGCAGTCTCTTCAGTCGCTCAAGTCGGTGAAAATTGACCGCGAGATCGCCACGCTCGAACGGCTGCTGGCGCAGAAGCCGAAGTGACGGAACTGCGGCCCGCCGGCTCCGCAGCTCAAACCAGTTTGCCGGCGGCGCTAACGTTGGAACAGCCGGGGACCAAACTTCAACATCACCACCGCCCACACCACGATCAGCGCGAAGACCAAGAGGGTGATGCCCAGCGCCACGCGTTTCATCCAGCGGATGCGTCCCTGGGTGCGCTCCTTTTCCTGCGCCTGGAACGCCTTGAGTTGGGCGAACTCGCGCTCGAGCGCAGCGGTGGCGTTCGCGGCGCGGAGCGTGACCACCTGCCACTCTTGCTCGTGGCCGGGAAAGACCGCCGGGCGTTGCGGCAACAGAGCTTCGCTCGCGCGCTCGAATCCATGAACGCGCCAGCCCGCCGCGTTCATCGGCGTCCAAAGCCGTTCGAGCGCGTGGTTTTGGATGATGACTTGCAGGCGGTTCCAAAGCAGTTCACGAAACGTGCCGGAAAGTTCCGGCTGCGCGATGGCCTCGCTGTGCAGGCACCCTTGCGCGCCGGCGAGTTGCAGGCCCACGGCGGCGAGCACCCGTCCGGCGTCGTCGCTCACGACCTGAAATTCCGTGAAGCGTTTCTCCAGCGCCTCGGCCGGCAACTGCTCCAGCCGCCACAACGCGAGAAGCTGCGGCAGATCCTCGACGGTGGCGCGGCGGGTCACGTAGCGCGGTTCAGTCATGGTCATGAAAATAGAAATCGTGCGGCGCGGGTAAAGACTTGATTGAAAATTTTGGCAGCCTGGGGGTGCATCTTGCCACTGTTGTCGTTGAGCCTCGGCAATGGCTCTTGGTCGCGGAGCGACCGCAGGAAATTAGCCCGGCACGAAGTGCCGGGTTGGCGGTTGGAAAGTGTTTTCGTCCCGGCGGGACGGCGGAACTCCGGCGTCCTTTCAGGACGCACCCCGTGTCGAATCCCAAACCAGACACTTCGTGTCTGGCTAATTTCCTGGGCCGCTTCGCGGCTGGCAAGCAACAGTGGCAAGATGCACCCGCAGCCTGGGGCACGCCGTCTTCGCCCTTTCATTCGCCCGCTTGAAATGATAACCACCGTCCACACCGCGAGTATGAAAACGACCTCTCACGCCAAATTCCTTTTGACCGCCTTGCTTTTGCTGTCGGCAGGCGATGGAACCGCCGCCACCGCGAAATTGCAACGAGACTGGTGGAACGAGTGGGCTTGAAATGGGCGGGCCGGCCAGAACCGGTAGAGCCGAAGTCCTTGGGACTGCTGCGAGCATCGCAGTTCTGGGTTCAAGCGGAGCGTCGGCCCACCAAGGACTCGCCTGCGGCGGGGAACCAGAACGGCCATTCTTGCCGCAGGTGAGGAAAGTTTGAAAATGCCTGTGAAAAAATGCTTCCCGGTGAAATGACTTCGGGCAGGATACTCCGGTGAAAATAATCCCGGTCCTGATCCTTCTGCTTTGCGTCGCAGGCTGTGCTCAGCAAAAAAGTTTGGCCAAGCGGTTGAAAGACGCTGACCGCGTGGTGGTCACGAACTTGTCCGACGGCTTGAGCATTTCAGTCGAGGGTGCGGAAATGGGCAGACTTGTTGAGGCTATTTCCACAGGAAAAAAAGAAGACCCTGCCGTGAGTTGCAGCCCCTACCTTCACATTCAATTTTTCAAGGGGAACAAACACATCGTGACCATAGCGAGTTGCACTCCAGTCTTCTGGATCGATAAACAACCATTCAGCGATGCAACAGGCACGTTAGAAGCACTGACTCGAAGGTACCGTGAGGAGCATCCGGTTAAATTTTAACGCGCTTCCAGGTTGGAATATCTCACCAGGACAGCCGTCGTAGGCGAGGTGGCTTTGAGCGTGAAACTGCGCGTGTAGTTCATCTGATTGAGCGGATCACTGCCCTTCGCACGATACCGAATGGTTTGGAGTCCAAGGCGATACTCGAACATCGCTTCCTCGTGCATCTGCGGTTTTTCAAAAAACGCCTGTTCGATCTGAAGGGCGTCAGACACTCGATTGGCAATCTTCCACGATTCCTCCTGGGAGATTGGCACAGCTTGCTCGGACAATCGTTTCAACGTGTCCATGTCGGCACGACTGATGGCGCGGAACGGATTATCGGGGCCGCGTTGCCCGAAATGCGTAATGCCCTCGAACGTGCCGCTTCGCATGTAGTCGGCTGTCCAACCATCCCCAATCACGAATGGGCAGATGATTCCATTTGGCGTGTGGATGATTCGGATTTTGCTGCACTCGGACGCGGATACTTCCCTTTCAAATGGACTGACTCCAAGCCGGTTCAATGTGGCAACAAACTCACGAAATTTGGGAAAGACTTTGCTCGTGAACTCTGCGTCTTGCGCGCCAGCCAGAGTGTCGTCGAGCCTGTTTTTTGTACGCCCCGAGCGGGATTCCTCAGTTGGCAGGGGTTTTGCAGAGGCCGAGACCTCGGGTGATGCAGGCGCAGTTGGTCGGACGGCAGGTTTTTGCCAAAGCAGATAGACTCCAACTATCACCGCCCCGATGAGCGCACCGAGAATGATTTTCCGCTTCACAAACTCAGCGGCTCTCGTTGGCGTTGTAACCCAAAAAGCCGAAGCCGAATACAGTTGGCCCCCAGCCTTGAACTGAAGGGTAAGCTAGGTTCGCTCTCCACACGGCCGTGGTGATTTCCGTGTCGTAGTCTTCGCCGTCTAGCCATTCAAAGTGGATGCGGATGATCCAGTTCATTTTTGTTGCGCCGGTGTAAGAAATTGTGCTGAAGCCCACAAAAGCAGACTTCTTGATTTGGCCGTCGGTTGCTTGGTCAACCCCGGGCGGCGTTCCTGTCGCGTCAGGAAATTCACTGAAAACACCCGCCGCAGAACAGCCAGTAAGCATGGTCGAGAACAAGCGAGTCCCATAAGTTAGCTGATAGACTCCGCCAATAAATCCATAGCCGTTGCCAAGAAGGGTGGCTAACTGCTTGGTTGTCAGTCGAACGTCAAGGTAGTCGTCGTCACCGGGAATCATGCCAGAACCGCTACTATGCCCATCAAAGAGCCAAGAACCTGTGAATTGATTTTTGAGCGCGTTGGTCAAGGCGGTGAGATCGTTAGTTTGTGTTGCACGCCGGATGGGAAACGGGTCACTGGTGAAGTCGGCACGGACCGCATTGTAGTCCTCTCGGTTGGAGCCAATGATGTCTTCATTGAAGTAAGCCGCCCAGTTTATGGTCGATGAAACATTCGCATTCATGTCCGCCAGCAAATTATTGAGGTAGCTGCTCGGCCACGTACCATACGAGACGACGTATTTTCCGACGCTCACGCCATTATCCACAAAATTGGTGATGAGCAGCTTTCTTGGCGGGGCCGCCGCCGCGCTGCCGCCAGAAGGCGGACTGTGGGTCAAAGAAAAGACGTAACTGCGCTCATTGACCGCGCCATTTGAAAGGTCGGTGAAATTCCATGTGCGACTGATGCTTCCATTGACAGACTGGCCGCTGGCGGTGTGCAGGAGAACGCCATTCGTTTTGAAAACCTCAAACGTGTAATCCTGCGTGCTGGTGGTTTTGTATTGAAGGGTGAGCGAGCCGGATTTCGACCAGAGCGGAGAGTAATTCTGCATCGCGACCTCATTGGTGAAATTCACCGTGACATTGGCCGCGCTTTGGAAGGGAGAATAGTCATCCAAAACTGAATCGCCGTCCGTATCCACCGGCACACCCTCGTTCGAGGCCAAAACCCAGATTTGGTGTGAGCCATTCGGAAACCGCGCCGTCGGCACCGTGACGATTCCATTTTGATTGGACTGAAGCACTGCCACTTGCACTGCCCCCACAAAAACCTTCACGCCCGTGAGCGGCAGAATATCCGTGACCCGGATTTGCAGCGGAATGTCGTTGCTAACGGTGGCACCGGCCATTGGCGAAACGATGGAAATGGACGGGCCAGTGTACGCATCCAGATTCACCGCGTTGAAAAAGCGGGCGGCTTGGGAAGCAGTGCCGTCGAATTGTTTGTTGGTTGAGGTTGCAGAAAAAACTTGGGCCAGAGTCCAAGTGTTGAAGGGATCAGCGTTCACCGAGCTTTTCAGTCCCACGCCATAAACCGTCCCCGGCACCGTGTTGTTCACGTCGAGCAGGAAATTTGTGGCGTTAGTGCTGGTGATTTTTACCCAGAGGCTGGTGGAAGCGTAGCTGTAGGCGGGCGGGCCGGAATAGAACGAACCACCTCCTCCCCCACCGCCATTCGTGCTGCATGGGTTGCACGGAGCCATTGAAGACATGGCGCTCATGCCTCCTTCGCTTTCGCTCGACGAAAAACTTTCAGCGAACAACGAGAAATAATCCACCGCCGTATCGTCATAGAGAAATTTGTTCCCGCCCAAGTCGAAAAGCGGCAGGCCGGGCATCGGGTTGAACGGCAGCGGCGGGATGTTGCGTTGCGCGGAGTAGAAATGAGGCAGGCTCGGACGCTTGAGGGCTGTTTCCCCGGACGCCGTCTTTTCGGTCGGCGGTGCGAGCGGCACCGGAGCGTCGGGCTTCACCATTGATTCCCACCGGAAAGGTCGGGCGACAGGCGTGTTTTTCGATTCACCAGCGAACGTGGTGCAGGCCGCAAAGGAGGACAGGAACAGAGCGAGTATTTTCATGGTGCCTCTAGAGCTAGATTTGAGTGTCTGGCCCGACAGGAACCGAATCACCGTCTGAATGCAAGCACGCAATGACCAGCATGCTTGGTAGATAGTTCGTCCGGCCTCTTGCTCTGCTTGGCTTCGTGGCTTCGCCTCGCAGCGTGTCAGAAATTTTGGCTGTCAACATCCGCACAGCCCGGACGCGCGCGGGGTTTTCTCAAGAAAGACTGGCCGAAAAATCAAACCTCTCACGGAACTACATTGGGAATGTGGAGCGCGCAGAATACAAAATCACCCTGGAAGCCTTGGCCCGCATTGCGAAGGCACTCAAGGTCACGGTGCATGATCTGACGAATGGGATTTAGCAACGGTGTGTCCGGCGTGTGGCTGGAAAATGTGCTGCCGGGCCGGACGAACTACGTGCAGGCGTCCGTGGATCTTGTGCAGTGGACGACGATTCAAACCAACACGGCCACCAACGCCGTCTTCATCGCCGACCCCGCGCCCGCGCCGCAAAAATTCTACCGCGCGGTGGAAATTCCCTGAACGGAAACGCGGCGAACTATTTGTCCCGCTGGTAGCGCACGGTCCAAAAATACTGGCTGCGGCACAGGGTCAGTTCCTTCGCCTGACCCTGGAGCACGCGAGTGATCCCTTCATCCGTCGGAAAATTCTTCAGCACTTCAGTCGTGGAACCGTCATCAAGCCGGCGTTGCTGGTAAGTGTTTCCTTCCTCATCCCGGCGCGAACTGGGCGTGCTGCTGCCGGGCACAAACTGGTTGTCGATGAACACGACGACGCTTCCAGGCTTCAGTCGTCGGTGCAGGGTTTGCAGGAACTTTTCCAGATCAGGCGGGGTCAGGTGCGACCACCAGAAGACGGCGAGAGCAGCGTCGAAATCGCCCGCGAGTTGATCGAGTTGGAAGGCGTCCGTGCGCTGGAAGGAAACCGAGGCGGCTCCGAGCTTCTTGGTTCTCGCGATGGCCAGCACTTCGTCGTTGATGTCCGTCGCGACGACGGAGCGCGCCGTGTTGGAGAGAACTTCCGTCCACCAGCCGGTGCCGCAGGCGATTTCCAGCACGCGACAGCCCGCGAAAGTTTGCGCCACAAAATCCCGGAGAGAGCGCAAGTCCGCCGGGCGTTCTGGCTTCTGGTAAATGCGTTCATACTCGGGTGCGCGCCGCGCGTAGTAGCAGGCGAGCGCGTCCATGTCAGCCGACGGCCTGCGGTCCCTGGCCGCCGCTGATGAGGAAGAGCGTGGCCATGCGCACGGCGAGGCCGTTCGTGACTTGTTCGAGAATCACCGAGCGCGGGCAGTCGGCGATCTCGCTGTTGATTTCCACGCCGCGATTGATCGGGCCGGGGTGCATGATGAGCGCGTCGGGCTTGGTGCGGGCGAAGCGCTCATTGTTCAGGCCGAAGAGCTTCGTATATTCGCCCAGGCTCGGGAACATGGACTGGCGCTGACGTTCGTGCTGGATGCGCAGGAGGTTGATCACGTCGGCGGATTCAATCGCCTCATTCACGTCGTAGGTCACGCGGCAGCCCATGCGCTCAAAAACTTTCGGCACCAGCGTGCTCGGTCCGCAGAGCGTCACTTTCGCCCCGAGCTTCGTGAGCGCCCAAATGTTCGAGCGCGCCACGCGGCTGTAAAGAATGTCGCCGAGAATGGTGACGTTCAGCCCCGCGATGCGGCCTTTCTTTTCGCGAATGGTGAAGGTGTCGAGCAGCGCCTGCGTGGGATGCTCGTGCGCGCCGTCGCCGGCGTTGACGATGTGAGAGTTGACCACCCGGGAGAGAAAATGCGGTGCTCCGCTGGCGCTGTGGCGGATGACGATGATGTCGGCGTTGAGCGCTTCCAGGTTTCGCACCGTGTCCTTTAGCGTCTCGCCTTTCTTCAGCGAGGAGGCTTCGGCAGTGAAGTTGATCACGTCCGCACTGAGCCGCATGGCGGCCAGCTCAAAACTGATGCGCGTGCGAGTGGACGGTTCGATGAACAGATTGATGACGGTCTTGCCACGCAGCGCCGGAGTTTTTTTTATGGCGCGTTCACCGACGGCTTTGAATGCGCGCGCCGTGTCGAGCACGGTGGTGATTTCGTCGGCCGTGAGCGATTCGATGTCGAGAAGGTGGTGGCGCGTCCAGCTCATATTTTTTCCAGAGTCACAATGTCTTCGCCGCCATCTTCCTTGAGCTGCACGTTCACGCGCTCGCGCAGGGAAGTGGGCACATTCTTGCCGACGAAATCCGCCTTGATGGGCAGTTCGCGATGACCACGGTCGATGAGCACGGCGAGTTGCACGCGCTGCGGGCGGCCGAAGTCATTCAGCGCGTCGAGGGCGGCGCGCGTGGTGCGCCCGCTGAACAGCACGTCGTCCACGAGCACCACGGTCTTGCCGGTCACGTCGAAGGGAATCTCCGTGGGATGCACGTTCGGCGCGGCCTGGTTGCCGATGTCGTCGCGGTGCATGGAGACATCCAGCGTTCCGACGGGCACGGGGTGGCCGATAATTTTTTGCAAGAGAGCAGCCAGACGCGCGGCGAGAAAAACGCCGCCTCGTTGCACGCCGACGATGACGAGGTTCTTCGGCGGCTCATTGCGCTCGGCGATTTCGTGAGCCATGCGCTGCAAGGCGCGTTCAAGAGTGGTGGCGGTGAGGATGAAGGTGTCAGGCATAAAAAAACGAACCGGCTGGCGCCGATTCGTCCGCTGCTGATTTTGGTTGTTGCTGCATTTCCTTCGCGGCCTCGCGGGACCGCGTTAAAGGACTGTTTGTTTGCCTTAGGCTGGCTGCCCAGGCTGGCGCGCTCTGCGCCACTTGGCGCGGTGCCGGATGATCCAGTCGGTCAGCGCGCGCTCGAAGCCGATGTCGTAGCCGGCCTTCTCCGACTCGAACCATTTGTGCCGGAGGATTTCCTCCCGCTCCGCCTGGAACTCGCGGTAGAGCGAGGTCTGTTTGATAAACTCCGTGCCGCCCTGACTGTCGTTCGAGTTGTTTGGCATAAGCGAATTGCTCAGGAATGTAACAGTTGGCCGTGCGGTGACAATCATTTTACCGGCGCAAGGATGTAGGACGAGGACGGTCAAGTGGGTTCAAAGGGCGGTGTTCCGATAATTATCCGCGTCGCCTCCGGCAAATCTTTCACGCGAAAATCCGGCGGCTGCCTCAGCGCCTCATCGTAGCCGCAGTCGATGAACACGGTGCGGCAGCCGGCGGCGTGGCCGCAGTCGATGTCGCGCCAGCGGTCGCCGACCATCCAGCTCGCGGCGAGGTCGATGTTCAATTCCTTCGCTGCGCGCAGCAACATGCCGGGCCTCGGTTTGCGACAGTCGCAATCCGATTTTCCCTGGCCGGGGTGATAACAAACTTCCACGCGGTCGAGCAGCAGTTCGCGGCACATGTGAGCGTGCAATTCTTCGACTGTGGATTGCGCCAGCGTGCCGCGCCCGACATCCGGCTGGTTGGTGGCAACGACCAGGAGAAAACCGGCTTGCTTCAACTGAAGGCACGCCTCCTTCACGCCAGGGAGAATTTCAAACTCGGCCAGACTCGTCGGCGGGTAAGGCTTGTTGTCGCGCGTCAGGGCTCGATTGATAACGCCATCGCGGTCGAGGAAGACGGCGCGCTGCAAAGTGGGACTCACTTCGCGCTTTCCCACTTCGTCCGGTTCACCTTCAGCTTCGGATGTGAGACGAAAAGATGCCAGACGACGCCTTGAAACGCCTCCGAGTGCGGCGTGACGTGCTCGGGATTCACGGTGGGAACGATGACGCAGGCGTCCGCTTCCTTCGCCGTGTAACCGCCGTCGCGGCCCACGATGCCGAGCACGCTGGCCCCGACCTGCTTCGCGAGTTGAATGGCGCTGACAAGGTTCGGGCTGACGTTTTTTTCCACGTTGCCGCCGCCGACGGAGAAGATGAGCAGGCCGTCCTTGCCGTTGAGGCGCGAGCCTTTGAGCCATTCGCTGAACACGGTGGCCCAACCTTCGTCGTTGGTGCGCGCGGTGAGTTCGCTCACGTTGTCCGTGGGCGCGTAGGCTTCGAAGCCGCAGATTTTTCGGAAGTCATTTACAGCGTGACCGGCGTTGCCCGCGCTGCCGCCGACGCCGAGGATGAAGAGCCGCCCGCCGCGTTCACGTACGGTGGCAAGGACATCGACCATCTTTTCAATCGCGGCGACATCGAGGCCGGCGACGACCTTCTGCGTTTCTTCGAGATACGATTGGGTGAAACTCATGTGCGCGGAATCAAACACCGGAGTTCGCCATGCCAAAAGAACAAAAGTGCCTCACGCGAAGGCCGCAAAGGACGCAAAGGAAGAAAGAAACGAAATCCTTTGCGCCCTTTGCGGCCTTCGCGTGAGGCCATCGGTCAGTTTGATTTTCCCAGAAGCCGGTTCAACTCCTCCAGCCCCTCATGCGAACCAATCTCGTAAAAACGTTCCTTCACTTCCCAGCCCGCCATCTGCCGGCGCTCGACGAGGCGCGTCATCACGGCGGCGAGGTCGAAGGGCTGATCGTCCGGCCATTCGTCAAACGCGCGTTGGTTGAACAGGCTCAAGCCGTAGTCGATGTGGCGCATCTCCGGCAGTCGCTGCTTCTTGTCGTAGAGTTTTATTTCGCCGTCGCCGAAGACCACGTTGCTCGTGTCGTATTGGCCTTCGTTGTTGAACACCGTCATCAGTCCCAGCTTGCCGCTGCGCAGGAAGAATTCCCCGACCGGAACAAACGGCTCGGTCAGGTAACTGTCCCCGTAGAGCACGAAGAAATCCTCGCCCAGCTTGGGCAAGGCCTGCTTGAGCGCGCCGCCCGTGCCCAGCAGCTTCGGGCCGTCGAAGGAGTATTCGAGTTGCACCCCATACGCGCTCCCGTCACCAAACTGATCCACGACCATCTCACCGAGGTGCCCGAGGCACAGCACGACGCGCGTGAGTCCCTGCTTCCGCAAGAGCGCGAGTTGGTGTTCGAGAAAAGTTTTCCCCGCCACCGAGACCAGCACCTTCGGAATTTTTTCCGTGATGGGCCGCAGGCGCGTGGCGAGTCCGCCGGCGAGCAGGGCGACGGGGAGGGGGGAGATTGAGGAGTTGATGGCGGACATCGGCTGGAAATTTCAAAATCCAAAATCCAAACCCCAAACAATTCCCAAGTCGCCAAATTCCAAACCGCGCCCCGGCACCGCGCACGGGCGTTTGAGATTTGGATTTTGGAATTTGTTTGGGATTTGGACTTTGGGATTTGGATTGTTCACGAACTCACCAGCTTCGTCCCCTCGAAATCAAACCGGAACCGCACTTCCTTCAAGCCCGCACTGCGCATCGCGTGGCGCAGCTTCGATTTGTCCTCCTCGGCGTAGAACATCAGGAAGCCGCCGCCTCCCGCACCGATGAGCTTGCCGCCCAGCGCGCCGTTCGCGCGGGCGAGGTCATACCATTCGTTGATCTTGGGATTGCTCATGCCGCCGCTGCGCGCCTTCTTGCGCTGCCAGTGTTCGTCCATGAGCCGCGCGAACTCGCGCAGGTCGCCGCTCTCCAGCGCGCGCTGGCTGGCGTAACCGATTTCCTTGGTGCGATGCAGGTTCTCCAGCATCGCGGCGTCGTCCTGCTTCGACTTCTCGTTCTGATCCTTGAGGATGCTGCCCGCGCTGCGGCTGTAGCCGGTGAAGAACATCACCAGATTGTCTTCGAGATTGTAGCGCGTCTCCTCGGAGATTTTCGCGGGCCACGCCTCGACGCGTCCGTCCTGGTGGAAATTGAAACAGGTGATGCCGCCGAGCGCCGCGATGTATTGATCCTGTTTGCCGACCGGCTCCTGCAAGCGGTTGATCTCGATGTCGCACGCCTGCGCCGCGATCTCGGTGTTCGGAACCAAATTCTTTTTGTGCGCGTGCAGCGCCTTGAGCAAGGCCGTCGTGAAACTCCCGCTGCTGCCCAAGCCCGTGCCCGACGGAATGTCCGCCATGCTCGTCAGTTCGAGATAGCCGCCGTCAATGTCCATCATCTGAAACGCCTCGCGAATGATCGGGTGCTCGATCTGCGCCGCCTGCGCCACGCGTTCGAGCTTGGAGTATTTGATGATGAACTCCGGCACGAAGGTCTCGTGCAGCGTGATGTAAATGTATTTATCAATGGCCGCCGTGATGAGGAAGCCGCCGAAGCGTTCGTAGTAGGAAGGCAAATCCGTGCCGCCGCCGCCGAGGCTGATGCGAAGTGGAGAACGTGCGATGATCATTTGTTTGCGGGCGAGGTTGTAGAATGGACGCGGGGGAGCCGCAAGGTTGGCTTTTCAGGCCGTCCGCGTGAACCGGCAGGAGGATTGGGCTTCATTCCGTTCGTGGACTCGTGCAGGCTCCGTGCATTGGCGATGACTCATCCCGCAGCCGACCACCAGACTTTGTTGGGCGCACCCGCGCCAGGGCCGGAATTCCCCACCACGCACTGGACGCTCGTCATGCGCGTACGCGAGGGCGGCGCGATGCGGCAGGCGGCGCTCGAAGAATTGTGCGGACTCTATTGGTATCCCATCTACGCCTTTCTCCGGCGACGTGGTCACGCGCAGCATGACGCGGAGGATTTGACACAAGGTTTCTTCGCCAAGCTGCTCAACGACGAGACCTTCGACGCGGCGCAGGCGGACAAGGGGCGGCTGCGTACCTTTCTCCTCTGCTCTCTCGACCGCCATCGCGCGGATCAACAGCGACGCGAGGGCGCGCTCAAGCGGGGGGGCGGAAAACAGATCATCGCCTTCGAGGAATTGCGCGCCGAGGAACGCTACGCGCTCGAACCAGTGGACCATCGCGACCCGGAATGGCTCTTCACCCGCGCCTGGGTGCAACTGCTCCTTGACGGCGTGCGCCAGAAATTGCGCGAGTCGTTTGCCGAGACGGGGCGTGCGGAAGTGTTCCCCACGCTGCTGCCGTTTCTGCTCATGGAGGAGGCCCCGCCCTCCTATCGCGAGGTCGCGCTGAAACTGGATTCCAGCGAGACGGCGGTGCGGCTGCTCGTCTTTCGGATGCGCGCAAAATTCCGTGACCTGCTGCGCGAGGAAATCGCCCGCACGGTCGGCGGGCCGGAGGAAGTGGCGAGGGAAATCGAGTGGCTGAAGTCGGTGCTCGTGGCGGGGTGATAAAATTTTGAACCGCAGATCAACGCAGGTGAACGCAGATAAAAATCTTGGTCAACCGTTCTGGTCGGATGAATTCCTCCAGCATCTGCGTTTATCCGCGTTTATCTGCGGTTCAAAAATGCCATGAATCAGGACTCATCGAAGCTCGGCTCCAAGCCGCGCAGCACCTGGCAGCCGCCGTCGCTCGCCGAGATGCAAGCCTTGCTCCCGCAGTTTCATTTTCTCGCGCTCCTCGGGCGCGGTGGCATGGGCGCGGTCTTCAAGGCCACGCAACTTTCACTCCACCGCCCGGTCGCGATCAAAGTTCTGCCCGCGAGTTTGCTGGAGAATGAGGACGCGAATTTCGCCGCGCGCTTTCGCCAAGAAGCATTGACGATGGCGAAGCTCACCCATCCCGGCATCGTGGGCGTGTTCGAGTCCGGCGAGGCGGGCGGGCTGCTCTACATCGTCATGGAGTTCGTGGATGGCACGGACGTGGCACGGATGATTCAGAGCGAGGGAAAACTTTCGCCCGAACTCGCCACCAAACTTCTGACGCAAGTCTGTGAAGCGCTGCACTACGCGCACGAGCGTGGCGTGGTGCATCGCGACATCAAGCCCGCCAACCTGCTCCTCACGCGCGATGGCCAGGTGAAGATCGCCGACTTCGGACTCGCCAAGCATCACGACGACGCGCTGCTCGGCCTGACGAAAACCAACGTCGCCATCGGCACGCCGGACTTTCTCGCCCCCGAGGCCTGGATGCCGAACACGCCGCTCGACCGGCGCGCGGACCTCTACGCGCTCGGCGTCACGCTCTACCAGATGCTCACCGGCGAAGTGCCGCGCGGCCTGTGGAAAATGCCCAGCGTGAAGGCCGGCGTGGACGCGCGCTTCGACGCCATCATCGACCGCGCGATGCAACCAGAACGCGAAGCGCGCTACCAATCGTCCGCGGAACTGCGCCGCGACCTGGAGAAGATTCAGGTGGAAGGTGGAACCGCTCGCGCTGCGAGCGGTGTGGGCCACGACTCGCCTCGCCGCGCGAGGCTTTCCACCTCTGCGGTTTCGCCCAAACTCCGCCGTGCCGCCCTCGCTCTCGTGGCCGTGGCCGTGGTGTTGACGGCCGTTCTGGCGGTGCTGTGGCGGCGTCTCCCAGCTCAGGACTTCGCCCCGTTTGCGGGAACGAACACGACGCCGACCGCGCCCGGCCCTGCACCTATCGCCGCCACCCTCGCGGAACCTCCGCGCGCTGGGACGAATGATTCTTCCGTGCCTGAGGTCGCGCGCTGGCTCGTGCGGCAGCGGGCCGTGGTCGAGGTCATGCATCAGCGTCGTAACTTTGATTTGAAGCGCGAGTCGGATGTTCCCGAGGACGATTTCCAGATCATCTCCCTTTCCTTCGCCCCCACCTGGGACTTGGCCGGGGAGGAACTTCGGAAACTGTCGGCCATCAAGACGCTGCGCCGCTTCACCAGTTACTCGCCGGTTTTATCGGACGAGGACGTCGCGTTCCTGGCGGAAAATCCGAATCTGAAATGGATCAAGCTGGAAAGCTCGCGCGGTTTCAGCGACGAGATGCCCAATTATTTTGCGGGGCTGAAGCAGTTGGAGCATCTCGAATTCAATTACGCCTCACGGGTCAGCGGACGAAATTTCGCGGGAGCGGCCTGGCTTCCGACCATCCAGCGGCTCGCGTTCCTCAACGCCCTCGCGTTGGAAGACGAGGCGTTGCACACCGTGGGCGTCTGCCCGCAACTGGAGTTTCTGCATCTGGACGGGAGTCCACGAATCACGCCTGAGGGGTTGCGCGGCCTGGTCCAGGCCCGGGCGCTCAAGACCTTGAATGTGTCCAATTGCCCAGGCCTGACGGAACCCGGGCTGGTCGAGGTGCTGCCCCTGTTGACGCAGGTCCGGCAACTGGGCCTCAGCTACTCGCCCTTCGGAGATGACGCCGCAGCCGCAGTGGCCACGCTGACCAACCTGCACACCTTGCATCTGATCGGCACGAAGCTGACGGATGACGGACTGGCCCGGCTCGCGACGATGCCCCGGTTGCGAAACTTGCGCGTGGAAAACACCCGCGTGACCCCCGAAGGACTCGCGGCGTTTGCGCAGGCGCGGCCCCAGTGCGTGGTCGAGCGGTGAAGCAGGCGTGGTGGAACCTAGTGGGGCAGGCGTCCCGCCTGCCGCAGTCCTTTGGCCGTCCCGGCTGAAGCACACCAGCCGGGACGGCCCGTGAACTCTGTGGCAGCCGAGACGGCTGCCCCACTACATTTTGGTCCCGCCCTGCGCGACCAAACCCACCAGGCTGAACCGCCACGGTTTCTTTCTCCAAAAAATATTTTCACTTCCTGTGAAACAACCGCTGCGCTTCCGCGAAAGAACCCTGTGAAAGAACAACTAACTTTATGAAATTCAGAAAGCTTCTCGCCCGACTCGGCCTCGCCTCCGTCCTGCTCTCAACCCTCAGCTCACCACTCTCCCCCGCCCACGCCCAAGGCACGGCCTTCACGTATCAGGGGCGGCTGGACATTGCCGGCTCGCCCGCCAACGGCACGAACGATCTCACGTTCAGCCTCTACGACGCGGCCAGCGCCGGGGCCACGGTGGGCACGAGCAACATTTTCAATGACCTCGCCATCACCAACGGCCTGTTCACGGTGACGCTCGATTTCGGCCCGGGCGTGTTCATCGGTGCGAACCGGTGGCTGCAAATCGCCGCCCGGCCTGGCGCGAGCGCGAGCGCTTACACGAACCTCGTCCCGCGCCAGGCTCTCACGCCCGCGCCGTATTCGATCTTCGCCGGGGGCGTGAATGCCTCGAGCCTCATCGGGCAGGTGACGGATGCGAACCTCGCCGCCACCCTCAGCACGCCGCGCACGTTCAGCAGTCCGAACAATCTGTACTTCGGCATTGGCTCGAACCTCACCGCGCTCAACGCCTCGCAGCTCGCCAGCGGCACTGTGCCCGATGCGCGGCTCTCGGCGAACGTGGCCTTGCGCAGCGGTGGGAACACATTTAACGGGACGCAAATCATCACCAACGGCAACGTCGGCATCGGCACGACCAACCCGGCCGCCAAACTGCACGTCAACGGAAGCGGCTGGTTTGGCGCGGACGGCGGCCTGCTGCCCAGTTCCGCCGGGGCCGGGCTGCGGGCTTTTTTTGAGGGTTCCCAGGGCGGTGGGCAGCTTTACGCCTACAATTACGCCACGGCCCAGGCCACCAACCTGATTCTGCAACTGCCCGGCGGCAACGTCGGCATCGGCACGACCATTCCGAAATCGAAATTGGAGGTTGCAGGAACGATTGCCGCGAGTGCCTTGCGCGCTCCAGGCGCGGGGATCAACACGGGCACCTTCGCCTTCACGCACCGCGCCACCGCCGGGAGTGTCTTTGGTCATCAGACCGTCATGGTGAATCCGTTGTGCGACGGTGACGCCGATGCCATCCTGATCGTGACGCACAATTACAGCAAAGACACTTCCGCCAATCCGTATCATACCCAAGTCGTGGGTGTCTTTTACAGTGGCGCCAACTGGGTGATCTTCCATGAAGACAACGCCACCCCGATGCAAGTCGGCGATGCCTTCAACGTCATGGTCATCAAGCCGTGAGCACGGAACTGCGTCGCGTCATCGCACCAACTGCGGTAGCGCGGCGCCGGTGAAACTCAAACCATCATTTTGAACCCACAACCATCCATTCCATGAGAACCTTGATTTTCGTTTCGCTGCTTGGGCTGCTCGCCGTGCGCGCCACAGCCCAGATCTACTCCATCGACAAATTCACCATCGACGGCGGCGGCGGCACGAGCACCGGCGGCGTTTATTCCGTGAGCGGCACCATCGGCCAGCCCGACGCGAGCGGGCCGTTGAGCGGCGGGACTTACACGCTGGTCGGCGGATTCTGGGCGCTGCCCGGCGCGGTGCAAACTCCCGGCGCGCCGTTGCTCAGTGTGGAATCACTCGGCGGCAACAACGTGCGCGTGTTCTGGCCGCTGCCCGCCACCGGCTTCGTGCTCGATCAAAGCCTCACCGTCACCGGCGCGTGGTCGCAGGTCGCGTTCCCGTACGCCACCAATGCCACGCACATCTCCGTGACCGTGCCCGCCGTCGGCAGCAAGTTCCACCGCCTGCGGAAGCCGTGAGTGGGGGAGTCGCGGACCGCCATGTCCGCTGGATCATTTCTCCGCCGAAGCAGGTCGAAAAATGCCGAGGTGCAAACTGGGGACAACGCTGTCCTCGACTCCAGGCTGTTGTCGGGTGTGATTAGAAGTGGCGGTCAAGCCGAGCCAGTCGAGCTGTCCCGTGGAGCCGCAGGCTTTGGGACTGCGGCCAGAATTGCCGCTCTGGATCCCCGCCGGAGGCGAGTCTCTGGGAGGCCGACGCTCCGCTGGAATCCAGAGCTGCGATGCTCGCAGCAGTCCCAAAGCCTGCGGCCCCACCGGCCGGGCCTGCCCGCCGCTGGCCGCCCCGCTCCACCGGGACGGGGGTGATGAAAGGGGCGGCAGGCGCGACGCCTGACGCCACGCTCTTGACCGCCACGTCTAATCGCACCCGCTGTTGTCTCCGCCATTGCCAACGGCGCAGCAGAGTTCTACAACCTTGCCACACCATTATGAATCGCCTGACGCAAACTCTGCTCGCTCTCGCCGCCCTCGTTTCCACCGCCGTCGCCGCCGATTTGAAATACTCGGCCGTGCCGAACTTCTTCGACGCGAAGCCCGGCGACCAGCCCATCGGCGCGTGCCACGGCGGGCTGGTCATCGACAAGGCGGGCAACCTCTACGTGACCACCGACACGCCGCGCGGCGTGCTGGTGTTTTCGGCGGCAGGAAAATTCGTGCGCAACTTCGGGCCGTCGCACATTCACGGCCTCGAACTGCGCGCGGAGAACGGCGTGGAATTTATTTACGCCGCCCGCCCCTCAAAGCATGAAGTCCTGAAGCTCGCGCTCGATGGCGAACTGGTCTGGACCATCGCCACGCCGGCGGGCGTGGACCTCTACAAGGACGGCAAGGGCTTCAATCCCTGCGCCGTCACCGTCGCGCCGGACGGTTCCATCTACGTCGCGGACGGCTATGGCTCGAACCATGTGCTCAAGTTCGACAAGGAGAGGAAGTTTGTGAAAGCGTTCGGCGGCAAGGGCGCGGAGGAAGGCAAGTTCAACACCTGCCACGGCATCGCGCTGGATGCGCGCGGTGCGAAGCCGCTGCTGCTGGTCGCCAACCGCAACAACAACCGCGTGGAGCACTGGGACCTCGACGGCAATTTCGTGAAAGTGATCCAGAAAGATTTGCGGATGCCCGCCGCCGTCCACATTCAGGGTGACTACGCCGTGTTCCCCGAACTGCAAGGCCGCGTGACCGTGCTGAACAAGGACGGCAGCATCGCCGCGCAAGTCGGCGACAATCCGAACGAGAAGCAGCGCGGCAACTACGGTCTCGCGGCGGATCAATGGAAGGACGGCATCTGCAACTCCCCGCACGGCGCGTCGATGGACAAGGACGGCAACCTGCTCGTCGCCGAGTGGAGCGCGCTCGGGCACCTGCACAAATTCGCGCGCCAGAAGTAGGAGGGCGAGAGACTGCGGCCACCCAGGAGCGCCGCGAGTTCAATTCTCTCATTGCATCCCGCGCGGGTGAAAAACCACACTCCGTCCGGCCCGCTCTAGGCGGGCCGTTCCAAATGTCGTTCAGCTTTTTAATCATCGGGGCCGCCGTCGTCGTCGCGATTCAGGCGCTCGCGGGGGTGCTCGTTTTTGTCAGCGGGTCGGGGGGCAAGTAACATGGAAACCAAACACCCCATCGTCATCGCCCTCGACGGCACCAGCGCCAGCGGCAAGAGCACCAACGCCCGGCTCATCGCGAAGAAACTCGGCTTCGTGTACGTCGATACCGGCGCCATGTACCGCGCGCTCGCCTGGCATTGCTTGCAAAAACGCCTCGACGTGAACGACCCCAAGGCCGTGGCCAACGCCTGCCGCCGCTGGAAGACGAAGCTGGAGTGCATTGACCATGTCGTGCGCCTGACCGTGGACGGCTATTATCCCGAGAAGGAAGTCCGCACCGCCGAGGTCAGCGCCGCCGTCTCGCACGTTGCCGCCGTGCCCAAGGTGCGCGACTGGATGAAGCTCAAACAGCGCGAGTGCCTGCAGTTCGGCAGCCTCGTGATGGAAGGCCGCGACATTGGCACCAATGTTTTCCCCGACACGGATTTCAAATTTTATCTCGACGCCTGTTTGAAGCAGCGTTCGCAACGCCGCCTCGAACAGGGCGTGGAAGAAAACCTGGCCGCGCGCGACGAGCGCGACAGCCAGCGCGCCGCCGCGCCGCTGATGATTCCGCTCGGCGCGATGATAATCGACAACTCCGGCGAGTCGCCGGAGCAGACGAGCAACCGCATCATCGCCGAGGTCGAGCGTCGGCTGGCGGCGAGGGGATGAAGCCGATGCGGGAGAGTTGTTTGATGGCGCGGGCTGACCTGACCTGCGGGCGGAATGGGAAATCCCAAATCCCGAATCCCAAATCCCAAATAAATTCCAAATTTCAAATTCCAAGTGCCGTCGCGAGTTTGAATGGTACTCGCAGGGCGAAAACAAATCCGGCTTCGCTTGCCTGGAATCGCAACCAGCTCGGGCACTCCTTGGAGTTTGGGGCTTGGAGCTTGGAATTTGTTTGGGATTTGGATTTTGGATTTTGGATTTTTTCTCCCCCGCCCGCGCCATGAACGCCAACCGGATGAATTTTGTTTACTGGCTCGGCTGGAGTTTCTTCCGCCTGATGTATGCCACGTATTTTCGCTGGCGCGTGTTTTATCCCGAGCGCGTGCCGGTCGAGGGCGCGGTGCTGATCGCCTCGAACCACGCGAGCTTTCTCGATCCGCCGCTCATCGGCTGCGGATTGAAACGGCAGTGCGCGTTCCTCGCGCGCGAATCGCTGTTCCGTTTTCGTTTCACGCGCTGGCTGCTCACGCACTGGCAGGCCGTGCCCATTGATCGGGGCGGCGGCTCGGCGGGGATGAAGCGCATTCTCGAAGCCCTGTCGCTGGGCCGCGCGGTCATCATGTTTCCCGAAGGCACACGCACGCGCGACGGCAGCCTGCTGCCCGTGCGCTCCGGCGTGGGCCTGCTCGTCATCAAGTCCACCGCGCCCGTCGTGCCCGTGCGCGTGTGGGGCACGCTGGCCGCGTATGGCCGCAACGTGCCGTTCCCAAAGCCCGTGCGCGTGATGGTGAAATACGCGGAGCCAATGCGCTTCGAGGCTTTGCGCGCCGAGGCGAAGACGTGCTCGAAGGATCGGTTGAAAGAAATTTACCAGCAGGTCGCCGACGAAATCATGGCGGCGATTGCGAAGATGGAGCCGGTGGCAGACGAATGAACCCGGACCGCGGCTCTCCAGAGCCGCAGCAGCCACTATGGGAGGAGCGCGTGAAAAAGTTCGAGCGTCTTCGCGGTGGCGGACGCGCTGCGGCTCGGGAGAGCCGCGGTCCGTGATGGTTTCCGACCGGCACCGCGCCTTTCCACTTCGGAATTCGGGATGAAGCGGCCTGCCGCAGCGAAAATTCTCAGCGCCGCAGACGGTAGAACGCGGCGGCGTTCGTGGCGGAGACAAGCACCGGCCCGGCGCCCGCCACCGGCGTCCACGGGCCGTTAACCTGCGTGGCACTTTCCAGCACAAAGTCCGGCTCGCTCCACGCGAGCACGAACTGTCCCCCCGACGGCGTGATCGAAAGGCGCGCATCGGGCGGTGGAGCAGGCAGCACAACGCCGGGAATTTCCAGACTCAGCTCTACGCCCATCACCACGTCCGCGCTGACCGATCCCTGCTGGTGAACTTCCGCCGCCAGCACGTTCGTGCCACTGACAAGATTGGTGATGTTCAAAATCACAAACGGCCCGGCCAGGATCGCGTCGCCCACAGTGGACAAGGCCTGCGTGGCGGCGGTGGGCGTTCCGTCCGGCAGGTTGTAGCGGTAGATTTCCCGCCCGTTCAAATAGACCAGCAGGCCGTCATCAATGATGTGGCGGAGCTGCGCGGTCACGTTTGTGGCGCTGATGGGCGTGACAAAATGCTGCCGGAAGTAATAGGTGTTAATCCGATTCACGCCGCCGGAATCAACCAACGAAAGAGGCGTGTTCTTCGGCGCGGGCAGCGTGGCGCTCTCCACGTAGAGCAGCGCGTTGCTCGGCCCAAGCCACATCGAGTCATCGTAATTCACCTGCATGTAAGCGGCCTGCACGGTCTCGTTGGTGTTGATGAGCAGATATTTCCACGCGCTGGTCATGGGCAGAACAATCGTTGCGCTCACCGTGGCCGCGCTGCCGGGAGCGGTCGCGTTCGGCACGTTCGCCAGATCGGTCACGCCGTTCACGACCACGGTGTAACGGCCCGCCAGCGGCGCGGCGAACGTGAGCACCACTTCGGTCCCGTTCGTCAGCACCGCGCCGGTGATGGTCGCGGACGGCCCGGTCGCGTTCGTCACCGCGTAGTGCAGAATGTCCTGCGCCGAGGTGGCAGCAAGCGGTTCAGAAAAAGTCAGCGTCATGGTGCCGTCCGCATTCAGTCGCGCGCCGAGCAACGCGGGGCGCGCGGTGTCGGGCAGCACATGCACCGTGGCGTTGGTCGTGAAATTCGTGGTGCCGGGCTGGCTGACGACGCAGCGGATTTGCGCGCCGTCGAAAAAGATCGAGGCGGGAAAAGTGAACGCAGAATTCGTTGCGCCGAACACATTGCCGCCATTGACCTGCCACTGGAATCCGCTCGCGGCCACGGAGCTGACGCGGAACGTGGCTAGTTGACGTTCCGTGACGGTCAAATCGGACGGCCCGGCCAGCACGCGCAGCGGTCCGACGAGGAATGATTCCGCGCGGGCGACCAATTCCGCCGAGAAAAATTTCTGCGCGTCCTCTTCCGTGAACTGGTGCAGTTCAACCGCGAGCAGGTTGGAACTGGCGCGCAGCAGCGGTGCGGAAATTTCCCGCGTGGACGACACCGTGTTGTTCTGCGCCGATACGGCAGCGGGCGTGGCGGGCGTAATAGTTCCCAGAGGCAAATTCGTACGGAACAGTTCCACGCCATTGAGATAAAAGACGGCGGCGTCATTCACGTCCGCGCGCAGCGTGAGCCGCAATCCGCCGGGGCTGAGGCCGGGCGAGACAAGCGGGTGGCGGAAAAATGCCGAGCGCGTCGGCGTCTGGTTGAGCGCGGTGCCGACGGTCACGGGCGCGACCAGCGTTTCATCAATCGAGAAACGGAACGCGCCCGCGCCTTGGCCCCAGAAGGAAAGATCGTAGTCCGGCTCGCGCCAGTTGGGGCCGGGTTCCGGGTCGCCAAAAATCGGAAACGGATCGTAGTAATCCCACGTCGCATCAAACGCGACGAGCGTGACGAGCCGCGCAACGGGCGCGGCGCTGGCGGGCAGCGCGTTCTGGTTCGGCCCGGTGTCGGCGATGTTGAGCGCGGTGGCGATGTAGTTCGCGCCCGCCGCCAGCGCGCTGACGGTGAGCAGCACGTTGGTTGGATTGGTGAGCGTGGCGCCCGTGACGACGGACTGTCCACCGAAGGTGTTGGTGATGTTGTAATTCAACTTGTTCGTGGCGGTGAGCAGGAGGAGCGGTTCCGAGAACGCCAGTCGAACCTGTGTGGGCGTGAGCAGATCCGCCGCGAGCAGCACCGGCGCGCTTTGATCCAGCAGCACCGTGAGCGTCGCCGGCGAACTGAACACGAGACCGAAAAGGTTGCTGGCCCGTAGCGTGTAAATTCCTGCGTCCGCCAGTGCGAGATTGGAAAGGGTGAGCGTGGACGCGGTCGCGCCGGGCACCGGCTCGCCATTCTTGAGCCACTGGAAAGAGGCGACGGGGCCGGACACTGCGCCGGAGAACGTGACGTTGTACCCTTCCAACGCCACGGCGGCCGCCGGGTGATTTGTGAATTGCAAGGGCGTGGGCGGCGTGGACACATGGATCAGTTGCATTCCAAACGCCACGTCGCTGCTGGTGCCGTTGACTTGATGCACTTCCACCGCCAGCACGTTGTCGCCCGGGACGAGCAGCGCGGGCGGAAGGTTCGAGACCACGAACAAGCCCTCCGTAAGGGCCGAACTCGCCAGTGTGCCGGAAGAGATCGCCGTCTCCGGCATGTTGTGACGCAGCGCCTCGCTACCATTCAGATAAACCACCGCGCCGTCATCGAAATAGTTGCTGGAGACAAGCTGCACGCCGGCAAGTTCACCCGTGAAATTAAAATGCGTGCGGAAGTAGTAGGTGATGATCTGTCCCTGACCGGGCGGAGCGAGGGACAGCACCGTGTTGATCAGCGGAACAATTGAGGCAGTATCCTCGCGCGCGAAAATCCCCCGCCCCGACGGCCACACTCCGTCATCGAAAAACGACGCGCGCCACGCCGTGCCGAGGTCGTTCCCAGACTGATCATATTTCCAAAAATAGTTTGTCAGGCCCACGAGCACCACGGGCGGACGCGCGATGGAGACGGCGGCGTTGCTGCTGGCCGCCACACCGAGGCAATTGCCCACCAGCACCGAATAAAAACCCGAGCCAGCGTTCGGCGCGTTGGTGAGCGTGAAGGTCGCATTCGTGGCCCCGACCAACGGCACGCCATTGCGCCGCCATTGATACGTGAGCGGCAACGTCCCGGCGGCCGTGACGCCCAGTGAAAATCCCGCGCCCTCGCCCAGCGATTGTGAAAGCGGATGCGTTGTGATCGTGACCGGCGCGAAACAGCCGACGGCCAGCGCGGCGTTGCTGCTCACGGTGCTACCGAACACATTCGTGATGAGCACGGAATAATCTCCCGTGTCACCGGGCTGCACGTTGAGAATTGTGAAGTTCTGATTCGTCGCGCCGGGAATTTCCACGCCGTCCTTGCGCCACTGAAAATGAAGCGGTGCCATTCCGATCAAACTCACATTGAACGGGGTGCTGCCACCCAATGCCACCGACTGGCCGACGGGCTGTGACGTGATGACCGGCGCGTCGGCCAAAGGACCCACGGAAAAGTTGTCGATGGAGTACGCGGTGTCCGGCGTGCCGGACCCGTTGTCATCGGCCCACAGCAAGTAGAGCAGCGCGTTGGTCGGCCAGGAACCGAGCGGCAGCAGCGCGGTCTTTTGCGGCCCGCCGTTGGTGCCGGTCAAGTCCGGCACGGGTTGCCACGAACCAGGCAGGCCGGTAAGGCTGAAATATACGGCGTGGCCGGGCACCTGTTCGGTGACGGGCGTGGCGATGCCGAAATCGTAAGTCACCGTCAGGGCGGCCCGGTCGGCACCCGAGTCGTTGCGCAGAGTGGCCATGAGCAGCGTGCAGCGATTGCCGACGATACGTGTGACTAGATTGAGAGAACTGCTGGAAAAAATTGCGAGCAATCCCGCCATCGGCGGCGTGCCACCGAGACTGACGAGCGCGTTAGTGATGATGCTGGCAGTGTTCGTCTGCACGTTCGCTTCCAACTGCGCGAGCGTGGCGATGTCCGAGGGCAATCCCGATACTGACCGCGTGGACCACTGGCTCGCGGGCGGCAGCGTGTCGAAAGTCTGCGCGGGCAGGCCTCCGAGTCCGACGGAGAGTTGCGCGGCGCAGCGCGAGCACGCGGCAAAGCCGGCGATCACGATGAGCATCGGGATGGCGGCGAGCTTCAGGCATCGTTTCATGGACACGGGTGGTCAGGTGTTTGGTAGCCGACGGCAGATTACTTTCCTGCGTCTGAGTTGCCAGCCGAACTTTTCCGGAACTGCCTACCGTCGGCTTTCCAGCCGCCACGTCGCGAGACTTTCCAGTCTGGTGTTGATGGAGTCTGATGGCGTGGGGATTCTCGTCTGTTCAAGGCAGAAAAAAAAGAGACCGGGATTTTCACCCCGGTCTCTTTTGAATCAAGAACGATGACTACGGTTTGAGCCGGTAGAACTTCATCGGCGCATCGCCAGGGAAGACGATGAACGGATTGCTCGGGGTCGGGACGATGTCCGTCCACGGGCCGGTCACTTCGTTCGCTTCCTGCAGGACGCCGAGCGGATCCCAGTCAATGGCAATGATGCCGACGACGGTGGCCGTGGCACTAACCGCCTCAGCGCCCGGGATGAAGATCCGCGCGCGATACTGGGCATTCAGGCCGGCGGGCACGGACGTGAAGGGGTACGACGCGGAGTTGGCCCCGAAAATGTCCGTCCAGACACCATTGTCCAGTCGCTGCCATTGATAGGCGACCGGGGCCGAGCCGTTGACGTTCGTGCCAACGGAGGTTGCTGTCAGCGTCAGCGACATGCCAGACAAGATGTTGGTGCTCTGGGGTTGCGTGACGACGGTGATGGACGCGCCGACCGGGTCCGCAAGCGAACTTAGGTAGGTGCCCTGAATCGGCTCGGAGCCATTGACAATCGCCGGGCTGCCGGGGAACTGCCAGGCCACCGCGAGGTGGTCGCCGCCGCCGCCTTCCTTGGCCAGAGCCTCGATGTAGTAGGAGGAACCGGCGATGAGCGCGATGTTCGACGCGATGTTGACCGGGAGATACGGCGGATTGTTCGTCCGGTAGTTGCCGGGGCGACCACAGCAGTCACCCGACGGATAGATGAATTCGCGACCACCGGCCCACTGCGGTTCCGTGGCAATCTGCACGCGGTTGGCCGGGTCGAGGTCGGTGCTCAGATAGATGGCACTTTCGTCATCTGATGCGATGAAGAAGTGATAGTTCCCGGTGCGCGGAGCACGTAAGCGGGCCGAGATGCGGGTGCCGTAATTGTCCGCCCAATTGGCGCGGGATTCGAGCAGCGAGACGTATTCCGTCAGGCCCGGGCTGTTCGGATAGGCCGGGTTGTTGGTCAAGTCCGAGATCAGACCGCCGCCAATGCCGAGATAGTAATCGGCAATCGCGAAGCCACGGCTCCAAATCCATGTTTGGAAGGTGATGTTGGTCGTAACCATCGTGTTCGGAACGCCCGCCAAGTCGGAGATGCCGCTGATGTTGAGCACGAAGACCGCACCGGCCAAATGACCGCCTGTTACCGGGATGGTCACGGTGCGCCCGTCGCCGCCCAGCACCGGAGTGCCAAACGCCACCGGGTTGGTGTTCGTGTCCGTCAGGATGTAATTGGTCGGCTCCTGCGCCTGCGCCGGGTTAACCGGTTCGCTGAACACGACCCTGATGGAGTCCAGAGAGCGTGTGCCATTTACACTAAGCACCGTGGGCTTGCCAGTGTCTTGCAACACGGTGATTGCTACAGGATCGGAAGTCACTCCGGCAAATGTAGCCGTGAGGTTCGCCGTACCAGACACACCCGAACCGGTCGTCAGCACGGCCGCCGGCGATACGGACACGAGAGTCGGCGCATCAGAGATGAGCGAGAATCCGCGACCGGCAGTCAAATCGACGTTCGAGATCGAGGTGAAGTCGGCGAACACGCGCGCCTGCTGCGTGCTGCCCTCGCTCATGGTATTGGTTTCCACCACGATGCGCACCGCCAGCGGGGCCTCGAAGCTGTTGTTCGGGCCGACCGCGAAGTTGAAAGCCCTCTCCTCCGGCGTGATGACGCGGTCATACATGCGGAACTCGTTGAAGTTGCCCTGCATGTTCTGGTCGCCGCTCCACTGGGAGCGTCCGAGCCAGACGTTCACGTCGTCAATCTTGTGCATCGGAACGGGCGTCACAAAGGACGTGACTTGCACGTTGTTTTCATAGACCAGCACCTGGCCGGTGACTTCATCCCAAGTGATGACGAAGTAGTGTTCCGTCCCGAAGGTGGAAGTGTCGTAGTTCCCACTGACTTCACTGTTCAGGGTGCTGCCATCCGGGAGCGGATTGACTTCACGAACCACGACGTTGCGACGGCCCGTATTCACGTTTTCCTGCGCACTGTAGAACAAGTAGTCTTGGCCGTCACCACCGCCGCCAGGGCCAGTTAGCTCACCCGTGGTGGCACTGCCGAAGTCCACGATGCGCGACCAGGCTCGGCTGCCCGTCACCTGCACCCAGCCTTCGAGGGTGACCTTGCCGCTGCCGCCGTTGACCGCGCCATTGGTGGAGAGCAGGCGATTGGGCAGATCAATGTAACCTTGCGTGGCTGAGGCACCGCCCGGGAGCGTGACCCGGTCACCGGTGAAGGTGGCACCTGCGCCCAGCACCTGCCCGTGGGCACCACCCACGCTGTCGAGGACGTTCGAGCCGCCGGCTGAACCAGGCGGGTTGCCGAAGCTGTAGCGGTGATTCAGGCCGAAAGGCTGGTAGATGAACAGTGCGCTCTCCGTGTCAGCCGGGTCGGTCGGGTTGCCGAATTCATCCGCCTGACCGTAGCCGTAAAGGATATAAGGCGTGTTCGGGGCCAGCGGCTGGCTCAGGGTGATAATAATGACCGAGCCAAACACTTCACGAACTGCCCCGAAGATATTTTCATCAATAAAGAAATTGCTGGCCTCCGAAGCGGTGCCTGGGTCCATAGGTTCGCTGTAGGTCAGAATCAACTGATTGTAACTATCACCCACCCGGGCGCTGAGCAGGGTCGGCGAGACAAGATCCTCGTTCACGGTCAGGGTGGCGGCCGCGCTGACATTGGTTTGGAGGCCAGGCAAGGCAACCACAACGCGGAACTGAATACCGTTGTCAACGTCGAAGGCGCGGAAGGTGTAGCTGGAGGCCGTCGCCGATGGAATGTTCGTGAAAGACACACCAGACGGATCTTCGCTGCGCTGCCACTGGTATCGCTGGCTGCCGCCGCCGGCACCGGCCACCGTGACGGCCACGCTGAAGCTCGCATTCTGCCCTTCCAGAACCGTCAGGTTGGTGGGATCCTGAGTAATCGTAAGCTTCGAGGCAAAGGCCAAGTTGGCCGAGCCGATAATGGTAATTGGGGAGTTATCACCCACCAGGCGGGCGCCGACCTCCACGTAGTCGCCGCCGCCGCCTTCCTTCAACAGGGCCTCAATGTAATAGGCCTGACCCGCCAGCAGGCTGATCGGGGGCGTCGGATCAGATCCATTGGCCAAGGGGCGGCAGCAGCCGGGGGCGAAGCGCACCACGCTTGCTCCGGTGGAGTTGGGACCGTTGGTGTTCATCTTCAACAAGCCGTCATCGTCCGAACTGATGTAGAAAATCCAGTTACCAGACGTCGGCGGAATAAAGTGGCCCACGATGGCACCGCCGTAGTTGTCCCGACTGTTGTTGTTGTACGGGGCGGGTGCGAGCCGGCTGTTCATGGCAGTGATAACCGATTCAAAATCCGGCTGGTTGTTCAGGTAGCTCGGATGGTTGGTCAGTTCAGCAATAGCATTGCCGCCGCCGGTCGGGTAGGCCCGGAAGAGGACCACTCCCGGAGCGTAGAACAGATCGGAGGCCGTAAACGGCACGACCGTAGGGCTCACGATCATGTTGGGTACACCGGCGCGGTCGGTCAAGTTGTTGAGGACAAGGAAATACTGCCCACCGGACGCCTGCGGGTCAGTGCGGAGAGTCACGCTCTTACCGTCCGGCGAGACTTCAGGCAGCACGGAGGCGCTGTGCGCCAGCACCGTGCCCGCCGCGTTGGTGATGGTGTAGTTGGCCGGGTTCGTGGCCTGAAGCAGCGTGAGCGGCTCGTTGAAAATGATGCCGAGCACCGTCCGGCTGGGCGCGCTCAGGACGTTAACCACGACCGGAGGCACTTCATCACTGATGACGGTGAGCGTGGCCACGTCGCTGGTCGCGCTGCTAAAACCGTTGTTCACAATCAACTGATACTGGGCTCCGTTGGCAAAGCGCAGCGGGGCGAAGCTGTAGCTGACGTTCGTGGCTCCCGGGACCGGCACACTGTTGCTGTACCACTGGAAGGCGTAGCTCGGGCTACCATCTACCTTGGCCGTGAAGGTCACGGGTGACAACTCGTTGACGGTGGCGCTAACCGGCTGCTGGGTCACAACCATGGGGCCGAAGTTGAAGTAATACTGGGGCGGACAGCCGAAGGAACTGTTAGTCGCAAACAGGTTGCGTGAAATGTCCGGGGCGTTGTCCACAATGGCCGGCCCGCCGGGCAGACGGACTGTGGCTTGGACGTGATCGCCGCCGCCGCCTTCTTGGTGGAGGAGTTCAAGGTAGTAGGTCCGGCCGGCCACGAGCGGAATCATGGCGGAGGGAGCCGTCACCGTGCCGCCTTGGTTCGGTTCCACATAGTCGCGCGTGCTGCCCCAGGCAGTCTGCGAAGCGATCAACACTTTGTTGGCAGGCAACTCATCGGTGCTCAGGAACAACTGGACGTTGTCATCACCCTGCACTTGGAACTGATAGTTACCCGTGGTGGGCGGGGCGAACTGGCCATACATCCAGGTGCCGTAATTGTCCAAGTTCGCCGGGAAATAGGACATCTGGCCGATGGCCGTGTCCGTGAAGGTGGGCGCGGTGCAGTTATTGATGGCGTTACGCAGCAACGTGAGGTTGTTTGCGCCGTTATAGCGTTTCAGAACCAAACCAGCAGGAGCATTCACCCCGGGCGCACTCAGGTGCGTGAAGCTGCGGGTGGTCGGATTCGGATTGAGCAGGTTGCCGATGGTATCGAGCACGTCCTGAACAGTCACCGAGTAGCCGCTCCCAGCTGTGAGCGGCGACACATCCAAGCGCACCAAGGTGTTGGACGCATTGTGGAAGGCGGCTGCGGAGACGGTCACACCAGCCGAGACGCTGTATTTGGTAAAGTCGATGGCAGAAGCCCCCATCTCCTTTGAATACTGCACGTAGATGTGGTTCGCCGGGTCGTTGCGGGAACTCGCGTCCGTCATCTGCGGGGCCAGCGTGACGCTCAGAGTCGCCACCGTGCTGGTGGCGCTGCTGAAGTCGTTGTTCACTACCGCATAGAAGGTGTTGCCAGCGTTCACCGCGCGCACCGTCAGGGTGAAGGTTGAATTGGTGCCAACAGTGGATCCACTTACGGGCACGTTGTTGCTGAACCACTGCACGGAGTAGGGGGGCGTGCCGTCGAAGCCGAACCGGAATACATGGACGTTGTTCTCGATCACGTTCGTGCTGCCAGGGTTTTCGCTGACGATGACATTGCCAATCGTGCTGAACAAGACGGGCGGACAGGAGGCATTGTAGATGTAGTTGTTCGCAAACATGCTGCCAGGAATCGAGGGCTGGAAATCCATAATGCTCGGGTCGCCAGGCAGGCGCACCGCGACGGCCACATGGTCGCCGCCGCCGCCTTCGGCAACAACTGCTTCCATGTAATACGTCCGGCCGGCCACCAGTGGAATCATGGCGCTCAAGGTCGGAAGCGAGGAACCGGGATCGGCCTGGGTCACATAGCGGCGGTAGGCGTTCCACGCCGGAATTTGTGTGATCAGCACCTTGTTGGCCGGCGACGCATCAGTGCTCAGGAAAAGTTCGCCGTGGTCGTCGGACGAGAACCCGAACTGATAATTTCCAGTCGTCGGCGGGGCGAACTGCCCATACACATGCATACCGTAGTTGTCAGTATTGCCGTCGCCGAACAGATTGCCGTTGGCAACATCGCTGGCTTCACTGGTCGTGTATTCGAAGTCGGGCATGTTCGCCGCACTCTTGGACGGGACTACGCAAGTCGCGATCTTGCTGAGCAAGGTCGCGAAATCACTAGAGCCGTCGTAGCGGTTCAAGCGCAGTCCGCCGAGCGGGAATTCGGAGCCAAACGTGAAGCTCGCCGTCGAGGGATTAGGAGCCAGCGCGAGTCCCAGCTGATCTTGCGCATCCGTGACGGTCAGCGTGTAGGGCGTGCCCACCGTCAGCGTCGTGGTCGTCAAACGAACCACGTTGGAGGCGGGACTCTCAAACACGGCACCCGAGACGGTCACGCCGTTGTTCAGCGCGTAGTTCGCGGGATTCAAGGCCGTGTCATTCATCGCGGCACCGAAGGTCACGCGGACGAGGTTGGGATTGCCAATGGTGTTAGCCGCGAGGAGCGCGGGGCCGTACACTTGAATTAGTTGGAAGCCGGAGACACCGACGCCATCAGCCACCGCGCGGTTGATGAGGGTGACAGGGATTTGACCGCTGGAAGCCTCGGACACGGTGATTCCGTAGAAGCGGACGTAGTTGCCGACATCGCGAGGACCACCGGGATTGGTGTTCAGCGCCTGGATGAAACTGCCGGCAAACGAATGCTGCGACGTGTAGTAGTAGGTGACGCCGTTGCAGGAAATGTCGCCGTTGCGCCCGTCGCCGTTCACGTTGAGATACGCAATCAGATCATAGATGCCCGGGCGCACGTTGCTGAAGGTGTAGGTATTGACGCGATCCACGCCAGCCGCCTTGCTGATGCCCTTGAACATCTGCTCGTCACCGGTCCCGGAGGCACCGTCATTGTTCCACGAATCATTGGCATCATAGGTCAGCGTCACCGCCGTAGCCGCGCCGTTGGCGTCGCCAAGCGGAGCATTGGTGCCGTCGAAAACAAGGCCGTTCGCGATGTTGTTCCAGTTGGTCTGCGGAACAAGACCCGCGCTGGTGGTCGGCGCAAGGGGGTAGCCCGCATCGTTGCCGTTATCGCGACCCGTGAAGCTCACGGCCAGCGTGGCCGACGCGGGCACGGGGAGCAGTTGGACACCGGCAATGCCGATGCCGTCCGCGTCGCCGCGATTGATGAACGTGAACCGAATCTGGTTGGAGGCGTCCGCACCCACTCCGTAGAAGCGGACGAAATTACCCGTGTCGCGGGTGCCCAGCGGGTTCTTGTTCGTGACCTGGATGAAGCTGCCGGCAAACGTATGCTGCGAGGTGAAATAGTAAGTCTGGTTCCCGCAGGAGATGTCACCGATGCGATTGTCACCGTTTACATTGAGATAGACAATCACGTCATACAAGAACCCGGGCCGCACCTGATTGAAGGTGTAGGTGTTGGTGGGATGGCCTTGCGCAGCCTTGCTGATACCCTTGAACAGTTTTTCGTCCCCCGTCACGGAAGGGCCATCGTTGTTCCAAGCGTCCTGCGCATCATAAGTCAGGGTCACGAGAGTGGGCGTGCCGTTGGAGTCGTTGAGCAGACCTGACGTTCCGTCGAAGACCACGTCATTGAGGATGTTGTTCCAGTTGCCCTGGGGCATCAAACCCGCCACATCGGAGGAGGCCAACGTGGAACAGGTCGGCGCGCAATCACCGCGACCGGTGAAACTAACCGCAAGCTGTGGGATTGGATCATTGAGTTCGATGGTGGCAATGGCCGTCCGGCTGGTGATGGAACCGAAGCTGTTAGCGATGACTGCGCTGTAGCCCGACCCGCTGGCCGCACGCAGGAGCGGAGGAGTGCTGTAATAGAGTCCGGTGGCCCCGGCGATGGGCACGCCGTTGGAATACCACTGCACCGAGTAGGGCGGCAAGCCGTCCACGCCCACACCAAAGGTGAAGCGAGGGGGCGGCACTTCAAAAATGGTCTGGTCAGCCGGTTCCTGAACAATGGTCGGACTGCCCAACGAGAAGCCGTTAATGCACAGATCGTCGATCCAGGCATTTTCATTCGCGCCGCCGGTGCGGGCACCAAACCCAAAGTTCGCGCCCTCGAACGGGGTGTAGCCCGGCAACTGCACGTTTTGGAAGATCAGGTAGTCCTTGAAATACAGGTCCAGCTTGCCATCGGGAGCAATGATGAGCTGCACGTTGGCGAAGGTGTTGGAGGTATCGAGCGACAAGGGATTGCCGTTCACATCGTTAAAGAGCGGGGTGGCCAGCACGCGTGCATCCTCGCGGATGCCAGCCATCGACTGCACCGCCACGACGGCACCGCGGTAGCGCACTTCAATGGCCGGTGCGGTGTCAGGGGCTGCGTTGTCCCAAGTATCAAAGGTGATGGTGAGGCCACCGCCGGCACCTTCTTCTCCATAGCTGGAAACAGAGCTGATGTCCGACGCTACGTTGAAGCTCATGCCATCAGCCCAGCGTCCGTCACCGCAGCAGGTGCCGCCGCCCAGTTGCATTTTGAACTTCACAAGCAAACGATCGACCGGGAATCCGTTGTTCGGGTCAGGGAAGAAGGCATTGCCTTGCTGGCTGTTGACAGCATCAGTGATGTGCAAAAATCCACCCGCAACGGTGGCACTGCCGAGGGTGGAAGCGCCTGGAGGCAAGCCAACCGCAAAGTCAGTGCAGACGGAACCGTAGCCATGATGGAAAGCCACAACGGTCGGATTCGGCAGGAGGACGTTCGACGGCTGACCTTCACCCGCCACATCTTGAATTGTCAGGGTGTAGGTGCTGTTCACGATCAGTGAGGCGTCAGTGGTGATGATGACTTCCTTATGGTCAGCGCCATAGGCACGCGAGGCTTCGAAAGCACCGTTGTCGAAATCGTAGTAAGGCGGACCGAAGTCCGGACCCAAGTCCACATTCCGAGTGTAAAGGATGTGAACCTTGTTGTCCCCGCGGCTGGAAACTGAGACCACGCGCGGGCTGATGTTGACGTGCAAAACCGCGTTTGAACTCGTCACCGAGCTGAATTCGTTGCTGGCCATGACAGAGTAGAGGCGGCCTTCAAAAGCTTCGGTTACTGGCGGCGTGGTGTAGTTCGGACTGGTCGCGCCAGTAATCGCCACACCATTTGTGAACCACTGATACGAATACGACGGACTCCCATCAACGGCGGAAGTGAATGTGGCGGTCAATCCTTCGAGCACAGTCGTTTCGACGGGTTCGAGCGTGAAGAAAACAGGGCCGAGGGTGAAGTTGTTGATGCACACGTCATCAACCCAAAAGTTGTCATTCTCACCACCAGTCCGGGCCGAGAAGACATACGCGCCGTTGGCAATGCCTGCCCAGCCTGGAATCACCGCGCTGACCGTGTTTCCATTGTACGTGAAGGTCGCGACACCGGACGAGTTCACCGAGGCACTGGCGGAGACCAAGGCATCCTGACAGATGAAATTGGCGTTGCCTTCAGATGTCCTGGGAATATGCAGGAAGGAGCCAGGCAACCGAACGCCCTGCCATTTAATGTCAATACCGGTGTCCGGTCCCGAGCCGCCATCCCAAGTATCAATAACAAAGCTCACCCCATTGCCTTCACCCTCTTCGACCGCCACAAAGTTGCCGTCGGTCGCGAGATTGTTGGCCCAACTGAAAGTCATTCCGTCAGCGTGACCGCCCAAATCGCCGCCAATCCGGACCCGCCAGCGCGCATCCAGCAGGTTGAGGTTGGCTCCCAACATCCGGTTGGTGATGAAGAGTTTGCCATACGCGCCGTTGTTTCCGTCGTCCGTCAAATGCACCACCATGTTGGTACCGGTTCCGTCATCAGCCAGGAGGACCGCGAGGTTCTCGGCGTTTTTGAACAAGGCCGCGCCCGGCGGCAATGAGGCGAAATCCGTGCAGAAACTGCCGTAGCCGTGAATAAAGTTGATCGTGTTTGGGTTTGGCACGGTCGGATCGCCATTGTCCTCACGCGTCTCACCGGTCGCCGTCAGCGTATAGGCCGCATTACCGAACAATATGGACGTTTCCAAGACAACATCCTTGTGAGTAGCCCCGTAGGCTGCGGAAAACACCGTGGCTCCATTGTTTAGGGTGTAGGTACCGGTCAGCGCGACGGCCGCTCCGAAACTGGCATAGACACGATTGGTCCGGCCATTTGAGGCCGCTGAGACCAGAAAGGTCAGGCTGTTGACCGTCAAGGTTGCGACCCGACTGGTGACGCTCTGCGACGTCGAGTCCGTCGCCACCAAGGCGAAGGTCCGGCCATTTTCATTCGCGTTCAGGTTGGACCGATTGTAGGTCGGCGTGAGGTTCGAGGTGTCCGGCACTCCGTTGGTCAACCACTGATAGGTGATGGCTCCAACTCCATCGACAGCACCCCCCACGAAGCTGACACTGCCACCTTCGTTTCGAGTGGCATCGGCCGGTTGATTGACAAAACGGAAAGCACCCGGATCGAGGGGAATTAACTGTATGCCATTCATCATGCCGCGGAAGGACTCGGAGCGGCAATCGATGGTGATGGTGCCGCCAATCGGCGCGACCTCATCGAATTGAACATAGTTGCAAACATCGCGCGCACCCGGATTGGTGCTCGTGCCACGAATCCAAACATCGGTGAACGGTCCTTCAGGCATGATGTGCAACGTGGTGTTCACGCTGGCCGGGTTGACGGTGTAGCCTTGAGCCTGAGCGTCGCCCCGGCCGTTGTACATGATCAGTTTGTAAGCGCCATTGGGGACATTGTTCAGGAAGAGGGGCCGATAATTGCCGTCGTTGGAGATACCGAGATAGCCGTTCAGCATCTTGCGGTCAGGAGTGCTCAGTCCGGCACCACTACCCCATTGCTCGTCGGCACTGTAAGTAATCGTCACCGTAGTCGGCGCGCCATTCGAGTCATTTAAGATGGCATCATTGACGACAGTCCCGGAGAGGTTGTTCCAATTACCGCGCGGTACCACACCTGCCACGTCGGTGGACAGCAGCGGAGTCGGGGTCGGCGTGGCCCCGCCGTTACAACACCCTACGAAGTTGATCGAGATATCCGGCGAGGCACCAACCGCCACTGTGACCAGCAGAAGGTTGAGGAGCGCGAATACCGACAAGGTGAGCTTGCGACGTATTTTGTTCATGGGTTGATGGATTGGAGGGTTCATAACTTTACTTGGGAAGCGAAACATTGAGCGACGGACGCCCACAGGTTGATTCTGATACGGCCAACATCTCCAGCGTTACTTGAAACACAGACCTTTGTCCGCAGAAAGGGACAGTCACAGAGACGGCTAAAATGCTTGGCTGCATGTTGTTTTTGGTTGAGTTCTGCTTTTGTCGCCGAACCTTTCGCGTGAGTCAATCGATTAGTGGCGAAAGTGTGAAACTTTTTTGAATAGCTTTCATAAGCCTCACCTGACAACGCGTCGAAGAATCCCGGCTGGGTCCCAACAGAGAGGCTTGCAGTTCACCATTCGACAATGACGAGCATTTCAGAAGGCTGCACATGTTCATGGCTGGGGGGCCGACACGGTGATCTCCCGCGCGCCAGCGGGAATTTCTGTGGTGGTGGTTCGTCCACCCGGCCAGCGGACCACGATTTGTTTCCGGTGCCCTACTCCGCCCAAGATCTGCTCCGCGCCGTCCTGCGACCAGTAACCGGAGCCGGCGTGAAGTTCGCGCGCGGGACCAAACCCGGTGGCATCACCCAGTCGCAGCACCGCGCCGATGGCTTGAGGATTCTCGGGCGGGCCAGCCAGCCGGACTCTCAGGCCTGGACGCGCGCGCGTGTTGCGAAACAACCTTGCACCCCGGCCGTTCTGACCGACCAACAAATCGACCCGGCCGTCGCCGTCGTAATCCGCGAGGGCCGCGCCCCGTTGGGCACCGAAGATCCGCACGCCGCTCTCGGTCGCGCTCATCGCGGTGAAACCACCATGACCGTCGCCCCGCAGCCACAAGCCGAGGCCGGCATCGAGGCGCGGCACCTCGGTTGGCATGGCAAAGAAATTTTGCGCCAGGAAAATGTCTTCGTGACCGTCACCGTCGAAATCACCAACACAAACTCCAAACGCCGGCGCGAGTTGGGCGAGCACAGGCAGTGCTCCGGCGACAAAGTTCGTGCCGCGATTGAGAAACACGGTCGTTTCGAGACAGGCCGCCGCCAAAACTTTTGCCGCGCCGAATCGTTCGCCCAGAATTTCCTCCACGCTGGCGCGACCGTAGGATGCGTGCGTCGGGTATTTCGCGGCCAGAAACGGCAGCGCCCGCGTCACGAAGTCCAGCCGCCGCTCCGGCACGACCTTCTTCAAGTCCGTGTCGAAGAACGCCTCAATCAGTTGCGTGGAACCGTCACCGGCGAGGTCCCCATAATAAACTTTCAACGGCTGGGAGCGATGGGCCTCCTGGCGGGTGTTCCGACCCCAATTAGAAGCGACAATGTCCATGCGCCCGTCGCCATCAAAATCTCCTGCGGCCACTCCGTTCCACCAGCCAGTGAAGCGAGACAACCCCAGCCCGTCCGTCACTTCCTCAAAGTTCCCGCGGTTGTTGTGGAACACCCGCACCGGCCCCCACTCGCAGGCGAGCACGAGGTCAGGCTGCCCATCCCCGTCGAGATCGCTGAACACCGCGCCACTAACGAGGCCGAGGCCGGCGAAGGTCTTCGTGTTCGCCACGTCCGGCTCCCAGCGTCCACCCGAGTTGCGAAACACCGCGCTCGAGGCCGGCGCGGGATACCTCCCGGCGATGACTCTGCCGCCCACGAACAGATCCAGATCGCCGTCGCCATCAATGTCCGCGAGCGCCAGCGGGCCGGTGCTCGACTCGAAACCAGGCAGGCGATTGACGGTCATTTTGCCTTTGAGGTCATACTCGCGCACGCAACTGCCGTCGGCGATGCCGTCCTCGTAATTGGCCGCGCCGGCCAGCAGCACGAGCCGGCCCGGAGCCTTCGGCCAACTGAGCACGGTTGTCTGATCGCGCGCCACGGGCTGGTTGAACGGCGGCTGGTTCAGCGCCTGAAATCCGCCGCGTCCATCGTTGCGAAAGGCCGAGAGCGTCCCGCCCTTGCCGCTCGCGATTACGATGTCGTCCAGACCGTCCCCATCCACATCGCACCAGCTCACGCCCGGACCGAGCTGGCTCAATTTTTTCGGCAGCAGCGGCTGCTGCGCGTAGTCATCGAACGGTTCCTCGATGTGGGTGTGATCGAGCACCGCGCTGACGTCCTCAAAGAAAGGGGTGACGCGATTGGTCGGGTTCGCTTTCGCCACAGTCCAAGCGGCTTCCTCGGAAATCTCATAAAGCTGATTCCCGCTCGCGCCCTCCACCACCGTCCGCCGGCCGCTGGGCCAGTTCACTTCGATGGTCAGCGCATTCGTCTCGCGGTCGGCGGCGAAAACTCGCAGCGCCTGATCGGAGGACAGGTAGCGCCCGCCCCCGATCATTTCCTGCTGTTGCGTCACTGGGCCGCCGGACACTTTGATTTTCGCGCCGAGTCCGGCCGTGTTCGGTGACAGCCCTTTCAACCGCACGGCCACCCGGGACGCGCTCGTGTTGTTGCGCAGAATCGTGGCCGGGGCGAAGAGGTTGTTGATCACCACGTCGAGGTCGCCGTCGTTGTCGAGATCGGCGAGCGCCAGTCCGTGCGACACGCCCGCGAAATCAAATCCCCACTGCTGGCCGGTTTCCTTGAACGTGAGGTCGTGCTGGTTTCGGAAGGCAACATTCGGCGTGGCCAGGCGCGGAAACAGTTTGCGCACGTCGAATGTGGCCTCGGTCGAGTTCAACTGGCCCGCCGCGCGCATGGCCTTGATTTGACTCAGCACGTCCATGGCGCGCGCATCGCGTTGATGTCCGTTGGTCACGAGCACGTCCTCCCAGCCGTCCAGGTCCACGTCGAGGAACGCCGGGCACCAGGACCACTCCGAAGCCTCCAGTCCGGCGAGCGACGCCATTTCCGCATAGGTGCCGTCGCCGCGATTCAGGTAGAGGACATTGCGCGCGTATTGCGGGCGATTCTCCAACTCGCCGACGAAGGGAAGGTGCGGCTTGCGATCGGGAAGAAAATTCATGCGGCGCAAATGATCACGGCTCAACATGTCCACCACGAAGACGTCGTCGTGCCCGTCGCGATTGAGGTCCGCCACATCCACGCCCATTGAGAACAGACTGGATTGCCGCATGGCCAGACGTGGCAAGGCGCGGAACTTCCCGCCGCCCTGGTTGATCCACACGCGATCGGGCGAGTCAAAATCGTTGCAGACGTAAATGTCCGGCCGGCCATCGCCGTTCAAATCGCGAATCATCACCGACAGGCCCCAGTCGAACGGCGGACGCGTGAGCGCGACTCCGTCCTCGTTCAGGAACGCGCCGTTCGTGAACGACATCGGCACGAAGTTCGTGCCGCCCACGTTGCGATAAATCCCATCGAGATCGCCCTGCTCGTCGATGCCACCGGCGGGCGTGACGATGAAACGATTCACCACATCCGGCTCCTGACCGGACCGGCCGTTGAACGAGTTCACGTACTGGCTGCCGTCCGGACGGCGCCTGAAGAAAAACCGCGCGTTCGGCAAATCCATGAGCGCGAGCGTGCGATAATTCGCCACGTAGAGATCGAGAAACCCATCGCCATCCAAATCGCCCACCCCGAGCGACATGCCTCCGAGTCCGGGATTCAAAGGCTGGTTCTTCGTCAGTTCGGTGAAGCGCGCCTGGCCGTCGTTGAGGAAGATTCGCGTGCCGTGGCCGATGGTGTTGACGATGAGATCGAGATCGCCGTCGCCATCCAGATCCACCAGCGCCACGCCGGTCGAATCAAGTTTTGGACAGGCCACGCCCGCAGCGGCCGTGATGTCTTCGAAGCGCCAGTTGCCGAGATTGCGGTAGAGCACGTTCGAGCCATCGAGCCGGCCGAAATACAGATCGCAGAGGCCGTCGCCATCCACGTCACCCGCCGCCACGCCGGAGCCGTTGAACAGAATCTGGTTCGTCCGGGAGCGGGCCTCGGCGACCTGGTTGCTGAAGCGAATCCCGGTGGCATCCGGCGGCATGGTCGTGAAACCGGCGCGCCCACCCGGCGCGACCGTCAGCGCCGTGCTCCGGAAGCCCGGCCCGTCCGCCGCCCGCGCGATGGCCGGCCACAGCCAGATCGCAGCCAGCAACATCCAGACGCTTCGGTGAATCACGCGCGACTATGCAACAAGCGCCCCGTCGCTCGCACGCTTGAAATCATGGCGTCAGAAAGTTGTCTAGTTCGCCGGCTCGCGAACCGTGAGCAACGCATTGCGGGGAATTCCCGTCGTGACCGCCTGTTTCTTTCCAGACGGCCAGAGAATTTCAATCGAGCTGGCCTCGTCGCTCTCGCCCAACCCGAAGTAGAGCGGCAGGGCGCTCTGCGCCAGGTACCCGGACTTGCCATCGTTGACCTGGGTAAGCGTTCGCGTCCCCGCCCGGACACGCACGGTCGCGCCCACGCCGTCGCGGTTCGACGTGCTGCCGACGAGCTTCACCTTGAGGAAGTGAATCGCTTTGCGCGCACTCAAGTTGCTGATCAGCACCATCGGCCGGTCGTTCATCTCGTTGGTCACGATGTCGAGATCGCCGTCGTCATCCAGGTCGAACAGCACCGACGAGCGCGTGCTGAGCGTGCCATGGATGACGGCCCGGGGACCGAAATCTTTGCACAACGCGCTGGCGGCATCCTCGCCGTCGCAGTTGATGGAGAACATGGGCTTGTCGATCCGCCCGCCTGCGCGCGGCTCCACGCCCAAGACGAACTCCGCGTCGAAGAAACGACGCCCGGCCTCGTTGAGCAGGACGGAATTGATCGCGTAACGAAACGGCCAGCCCATGCCGGCCGTGATGAAGGCGTCCTCGCAGCCGTCGGCATTCAAATCGCCGACGCTGAGTCCCCACGGCCAGTAGGTTTCCGCGCCAAGGCGATCCGAGCTTTCCTCAAACACGCCGCCCCCCTTGTTCACGTAGAGGGCATTGCCGAAAATGTTGTTCGATCCTTTGAGCACGGTTGACGTGAAGGGCGCGCACCAGCTTTCGCTTTTGCTCTTCTCGAAGCCGCGCATCATCGTCACGCGCCCCGCCTTGGACTGCGCGTCGGTCATGTCGGAGTGCATGTCGGTGACGAACAGGTCGGGCAACCCGTCGAGGTTGAAATCGAAAAACTTCGCGCCCATCGATCCCCACGGCGTCTTGGGAAAATAGGCCGAGGTCTTTTCCACGAACTGCTTTCCGCCGACGTTCTCGTAGAAGTGATCGTTGCCCTGCATGTTCAACACGTAGAGGTCCGGGAAGCCGTCGCCGTTCACGTCCCCGACCGCCGCGTCACCCGTCCATCCCCGGTCGGTCAAACCCATCTCCTTCGACACCTCGCGGAATTTCCCCCCGCCCAGATTCTTGTAGAGCAGGCTCATCTCGGCGCGCTCTGGATACAGATGCCCGCGGAAAGCGTTGCTCGCGCTCAGGAAAAAACCGCCCCGGCCCTTTTCGCCGGTCGTGTACACGCCCACGTTGCAGAGGAACAAATCCAGCAGCCCGTCGCGGTCATAATCGAAGAAGACGGCACCCGATGAATGTCCGACATGCCCCAGCCCCGAGCCGCTCGTGATGTCCCGGAATCGTCCGTCGCCGAGATTCTTGAAGAGCACGTTGCCCCCGCGGATGGTGGTGACGAACAGGTCGGGCGCGCCGTCGTTGTCGATGTCGGCGAAAGACGCGGCTACATGAATCCGCCCCTCCACCGCCACGCCAGCGCGGGTCGTGATGTCCTCGAATTTTCCACCGCCCAGATTGCGCCAGAGCTGGTTCGAGCCGAGCTGGTTCACGAAGTAAAGGTCCGGTCGTCCGTCCCCATCCACATCCGCCACGGCCAGCGCGCTGCCGTGATCGTAATGAACGCCCTTCCAGGTTTTCAACGCGTCGTCCACGCTGTGATGCTCGAAGGTGATGCCGCTTTCGGCCACGCGGTTGGTGAAAGTGAAATCATGAAACGCCTTGAACCGTCCGGCGGTGGCGATTTGTTCCCGCCCCCGCGCGGCCAGCAACCGGATCGATTCTTCAGTGCTCACCGGATAGTGAACCAGGTTCGTCCCGCCGCGCGGCACCACGGCCTCCGCAGCCTCAAGAAAACGCGGCGCGTCCGTCCCAAGCACCAGCGCCAGCAGGGCCACGGCGCGGATCAACCGAACGTGGCCGGCTTGATGCGCCAACGTTTCCGGCGGGCTGGGGACTGGATTGTTCACCCGGCAAGAATACGACGGCCAGCCCCCGTTGAAGCGAGGATAAAGAGGGTGTTGCACCAGGATGATTCAACCGCTGGCGCACACCCGACCGCGCCATCGGGCGCGGTCGGGCTGCGCTCACCGAGAACAGTGCGCCGCCCGCGAGGCACCCATCACCGTTTCAGCAGACCGCCATCAGGGCTGGGTGGGAATGACCAGCCGGTAAAAGCGATTCGTCGTGGCCGTCGGATCGGACAGCACTTCCACGCGGTTGTTGGTGCGAGCCAGCACATCGCCGAGTTTCTGCCACAGGGCCGGCTGGAGTTCGTCGCTGTAAAGAACGCTGTAAGTGCGATTGGAAATGGCGTTGAAGCGGACCAGCGCCGGCCCGACGGACGGCAGCTCAATCTTCAGATAGCTCGAACCGTTGAGCGGATCCGTGCCCGCGAAATACTCCTCGGCGTTGGTCATGCCATCCTCATCGTCGTCCCGTGCACCATCGGCTGGATCCCCGATGCTGAAGCCGACGCGGTTGGTTTCCCACGCATCGGGCAACCCGTCATGGTCCGTATCCACCAGCACGGTGAGTAACGCCGCGCGCAAACCGCTGGCCGATCCGGCGAGATTGGTGATGACCACGCTGAAGGAAAGGCCGCTAAAATTCGGCGCGACATTGGTGATGATCAATATCGAGTTGGTCGGATCAGCAACGATGAAGCCATTAACCGGAACGTAGGTCTGGCCGTTCGTGCGCCAGCGGAAACTCATCGGCGCAGTGCCCGTGGCCGCCGTGCTGAAGCTGACCGTGCCTCCCTCCACCACCGTCTGGGCGATGGGATGCAGCGTATAGACCGGCCGGGCGATGATGGTCAGCGTGGCCGGATTGCTCAGGACGCTCTCGATGTCATCCGAGATCAGGCAGGTGTAAGCACCCTGATTGGCCAACTGGACGTTGGCGATGGTCAGGACGGCATTGGTCGAGCCGACCAAATTCACGCCGTCCTTGCGCCATCGGTACCGAACCGTGCCGGTGCCGACGGCCGCCACCTCGAAGGTGGTGGTGGTCCCGGCGAGCGCGTTGCGATCCACCGGCTGCATGGTGATGAGCAACTGAACGCGGCCCGAGAGTGAGAAGTTCGTGCCCTGCGCAAAGCCCCCGCTGTTGAAGACGAACACGCTATACGGCCCGACCTGTGCCGACTGGAAATTCGTCAGCACCAAGGCGAAGTTGGTCGCCCCGGACAGGTTCAGCCCATTATAGCGCCACTGGAAATGGAGCGGGTCCGTGCCCGTGGCGGTGGCGGACAGCGTCACATCCGTTCCGAAGACGGCGAGTTGACTGCCGGGCTGGCTGGTGATGACGGGGGCGACACCGCCACCCACAAAGTCCGCGCCCGGAGTCGGGGCGGCGGCAATCCAGTTGGTCGGATCATTCGCGTAGCGGCCCGGAACGATGCGCTGCAACGTCAGCCCAAATCCATCCGCGCCCGTCGGCCAGGGCGCAACATCATTGTAGTTGACGCGCTCGACGCGGATGTAGGGAGCCAAGCCGTTTGTGCCCGGCACGTCGGGCCGGTTCAATTCCACCTGCGCGGAGCCGTTGTCCAGGTTCCCGGTCCACGGCCCGATGATCAGCACATTCGTGGGCACGAAGTTGTTGTTGCGGAACGCCGTGAGCGTCGCAGGGCTGGCCACCGGATCGAAGCCGACCACGAGCAGAGCGCCGCCCGCTGGCATGGTCAGATTCGGCGGGAAGTCGTAGTCCACCGCGTTGCGCAGACGCCAGACGTTCGTCGGATACGCGGGATCGTAGAGCGGCACCGGGCTGGCGGACAAGTTGCGCAATTCGATGAACTCATCGTCGGTATTGTTCAAGGCGAGGCCATTGATGGCGAGATCCGGCGGGTGATAATTGATTTCGCCGAGGATGATCGGGCCGACCAGCGGGCCGGCGTTGGTGCCGCCGAGCGTGTTGCTCTGCTGGGCCACGAAATGATCCGCCCCGGTGCTGATCACATAGCGCCCGAACGTGGCGTTGCTGGCCGAGGCGCCGAAGTCGAAGCCGTGCGCATACCCGGTCAGGTTCGTGCCATTGCCGGAGAAAACATAAGCATCATCACCACCGGAACCGAGGCCGAAGCTGTTGCTGCCATTGGCCGTGTAGGCGTTGGTCGCGCCAAAGGAATTGGTCTCGTAGAAGACGACGAAACCATGGCCGGGAATGATGGTCCCGGGCGGAATGATGAACTTCTGCGGCTTGCTGAAGTTGTCGGTCAGGAACCAGCCGCTGATGTCCGCCGGCGCACCCGAGGTGTTATGCAACTCGATGGCATCGCCGTCCGCCGGATCTTCGTTGGCCAGCGCTTCGTTCACGACCACGAGGGGGAAGATGGGCGCAGCGGGATCCTCCGCTCCGGGCGAGCCATTCAGCCCCGCGCTGGGACGCCAGTTCGTGGCGAGATTCCACGCGCTGGCCGCAGCATTTTCATCGACCACCACGAGGGAGAAGCCGCTGCCGTCGCTGGCCGGATACCAATTGTCGGAGTAAGAGAAATCGAGAATCGATTCGAGCAACCCGCCCGAGAGCACGATGTGGTCGCCCGCGTTGTTGAGGCTGCCCGCAAAGGAGCCGAGGATGAGCGGGCCGAAGCCGTAGCGGGACTGGAACGCGCTGACATTGGCCACCACCACGGCGGACTGCCCAGCGGCCAGCATAACGTTCGGGAAGGTGAACTGCACTCCGCCCGAGAGACTGTAGCCATTCACGTTCAGCGGCATTGCGCTGATGTTTTTCACTTCGATGTACTCGAAGTCCTCCGTCACATTGGTGCTGCCCGGCGTGGGCGGCGCGGGATGATACATGATCTCAGTGATGCGCAGGGAAGGCACCACCGTGTAGAGCGAGACGGCACTCGGGCCGCCAAAAGTGCTCTTCCATGCTCCGGCCTGCCGGGCCCGGGCCACGATGCGGACATTGGCGTTGACCGTGACGGTGACCGGCCCGTTGTTCGACAGGACTCCCGGCACCAGCGCCCCACCGGGAGCTCGCGGGTCAATGCCGTTCAGCGTGTAGTAAAGCGCGGCCCCGGGCGGCGGCGTAATGGTGACGGTAAAACCATTGGTGACCAGTCCGTCAGCCGCACTGATCGTCGGAGGGCGGGTGAACTGGCTGTCGATCCACAAATACCTGCCGAGCACCCACTTCTTCATCTGGCCGATGGTGCTGCCGCTGGCGGTGGACGGCGCAACGGTCTCGATCGCGCCGAGATAGTTCGTCGGGCGCACAAAGTCCACGTCACGCCCGTCGCCGGTGCCGCTCGGGTTAGGCCAGACGTAGATGCCGAAAACATTGTAGCGGGCCATGTCCCGCTTGGCCGCCTCGTTGATGCTGGTGGCCAACTCATCAATGTGCTGGTTCACGTTGGTGCCGTTCATGATGTTGGTGCGCAGCACCGACCAGCGATCCGCGATCCGCTGGGTGTAGTCCGGATCGCCGGTGGAAGCGGTGGCGGAAGTTGCGCCCGTAATCAAGCGGCGCTGCCAGATGTGCCCGACGTTATCGGTGACTTCATAGTACCACCCGTTGGTCATGCCACCGGTGGCGTAGTCGGCATTGCCCCAGGCCAGGTTCCAATCCCAGACCGGCCCCGGCCCGACTTTCCCGAGCCGGTCCTTGGTGAAATAATCGCTCAGGCGATACCCATCGATCTGCTTGGTGAACTCGACATGCCAGTGCTGGTCGGCAAAGCGTTCTAGATCCATGTAGCTCGAGTAATGGTTCGTGCCCGTCTGCGTGAGCCAGGTGTTCGTGTACATGGCGCGCTCCATGGCGTTCAGGTATCCGCGCAGGTAGGTCAGTTGGTTCGTCCCGGAACTGGTGTAGCCCGGGCCCGGGAACGTGGTGGCCACGCTCGAGGGCGTCAGGCGCAGGTCGTTCACCTTCGGCTCGTGGAGCTTCAAGGTTTGACCGCCGAACCCGCCGCCGCCGGCGGTGCTAAAGTTCAAATCACCCGGGCTGTCCTTGTCTTTCTTGAAAATGTAGCCACCGGTCACGGAGGGTTCATTGGTCGAATAGGGAGAAATTTTCGGCACATCCACCCGGTCTTTGCCCACCTTGATGGTCTCGACCAGCACCATGATACCGTAGTAATTGACCGCGTAATTCAAACGTCCGCTGGAACTCACCGGACTGCCGTTGATCGCCCCGTTCACGAACACCTCGACGAGACGGCGGCGGACCGAGTAGTGGCCCATGGTCTCCCACATCTCGAACCCGAGGTAATCGTTGAGAAAGGTCTTGTCGTTGTACGGATTGCGCAGGCGCCAGTCGGAGTCGGCCGGCATGCCGAGCAAAGGCACGTCGAGATCGTTGCCAAGTTCATCCTGGATTTCGATGCGGATGGGCTTCTTGGCAAAACCGGCCGAGGTCTGCCCGAAAATCTCGAATTGCGCCGCTCCCTGGAACTGCGGCGTGGCCGTCACCGAACTCCGCCCTTGCGTCCGGTCGAGGACCACAAATGAGCCGCTGGCCCGGGCCGCGCCGGGCGGCACGTCCGAGGGGATGGTCCGGCCCTCGGTGGTGATGATCAGCATGGGCAGGGGCGAACTGAAATTGGTCGTGGTGTTGTCGAGGAAGACAAAGGTCCGCATCCCCACGGTGCTGGGAAACTCAACCGACGGCTGGGGCGGGAAAATGCGCGCCTTGATCGTCATGTTGGTGCTGAACGTAATCGGGCCGGTGTAGAGCGGCGAGGTGAGCGAGGGCAGGCTGTTGTTCAAAGTGTAACGGATGCTCCCCTCCCCGGCGGGGTTGGAAATCGTCAACGTCAGCGAACTGTTGGTGTAAATGCCGTTCTGGAGGGAAAAGACCGGATCGCTCGCGAACCCGGTGCCACTCGTCGAGTTCTGCGCCCCCGGCGTGGGGGTGACAAAATACCCGATCAGGGTCGGATCCAATGCGGCGCGGCCAAACGAGACATCGGTCTGCTGGGTCAGGTACGGATCAAACTTGGAGATGATGTTGGTCTGGGGATTGACGAGGGCCAGGTAACCGCCCGACTTGCCGAGCTTGAAATTCGTGTGCAACGGAGCCGAGGAGTTCGCGCGATCCTTCGCCGACGCCCAGATGAGCAGGTACTTGTTGGCCGCCAGCGGCACGCCGGGCAGACGCCACTTGGTCAGATTGGTCGCGGTGTCGGTCAGGAACCAGCCATCGAGGTTCACGTCCAACGGCCCCGCGTTATACAGTTCGAGCCAGTCCTGCCGCGTGCCGTCATCGTCCTTGATGCCATTGCCGTTGTCCGCCATGAACTCCGAGATGATGAGGTTGGCCTCGGTTGAGGCATTGGGATCCAGCGTGTAGGTCCAGTTCCCTCCGCCGAAGGGGTTCGCACTTCCACTGGCGTCGGTGATGCCATGCCCGGGCGCGAAGGCCACCTGGACCTGCCCGGTGGCCGGCTGGGTGAAATAGAAGGTGTAGTCGTTGGGGTTGTTCGTGACGACGGAAGACGCGGGTACCGCGTTGATCAGCAAATCAGCCGCATTCACTCCCACCACGCTTTCACTGAAGCCGATGCTGATAAAGGTCAGGCCCAGGACGATCGAACTTTGGGGCGGGCTCGTGGAGGTGACGACCGGCGCGGAGAGATCCACCTGCCCTTCCAGTTCGAGATCAAATTGCAAATCTGAACTGCTCGCCACCTGCTGGCCGTTGTACACCGCCAGCACATTCGTGCCCTCAATGAGCGCCGCCGTGGAAACGACGTATTCGTAGTAAGTGGTCTCGGCGTCCCCGGCGGTCGCTGTCCCGCCGGTAAAGACAAACGGATTGTTCAGATTGGGAATGCCGTCGTTATACAAGAGCGTGCCGTTCAAGTAAACGACCGCAAAATCATCGCGGTTCAAGCGCAGCGTCAGAAGGGAAAAGGCGGCGGCATTGGTCACTTGGAAGCTGCGGCGAAAATAAACTCCCGGATAGCGCGCGCCCCCGGGACCGGTGTTGATGACCGTGGTGCAACGTTGCACCGCGCCTTCCAAATTGTCTCCCAGCGGGCCCGGTGCCGGCCCGCCCCAGGCGCTGTCATCATATCCGGGTGACCGCCAAGCCGTGCCGAGGTCGATGTTCAGGTTGTGATACTTCCAAGTCGAAGCGCGGGGGACGAGCATGACTTGTGCGGAAGCAGTCGAGCCGACAGCAAAGGCGGCCAACACCGCCAGACCGACGTTGCGAAAAGATATTTTCATATAGTTGCTAGAAATCCTGAACCCACTGGCCACGGTCACTCCGCAACCAAACGCTCTCGGGGAAGACCCAAGCTGGCATAGTAGTGCGGACGGGCCAGGCTTGCTTCGTTTGTGTTCGGCTGAGTTACGGCGAACCTAACAATGGTAGTGCGTTGCGTCCAACATTTTGTCGGAAGCGCAGCTATCTGGCGCATCTTGCCACTGTTGCTGGCCAGTTGCGAAGCGGCCCAGGAAATTAGCCAGACACGAAGTGTCTTGGTATGGGAATCGACGCTGGTGCGTCCTGAAAGGACGGTGGAGTTCCGCCGTCCCGCCGGGACGAAAACACTTTCCCACCGCCCACCCGGCACTTCGTGCCGGGCTAATTTCCTGCGGTCGCTCCGCGACCAAAAGCCCTTGCCGAGGCTCAACGACAACAGTGGCAAGATGCACCCAGCTATCTGGCGCATCCAATCTTTGACCCCCCGCCGAACAAGACGATCAAACACTCGTCGGACCGGCGCTGACACCGATGGACTTCATTTCACCTTTCCAACCGCCGTTCACTTGGTCGGAGAAGTCGGCCCTTGGCTGCGCAAAAGGATGTCGAGCATCTCGCGCGCTTCCTGGTTGTTGGGGCTGAGTTGCAGGGCGCGCTGCAACTGTTCAATGGCTTCCGGCACCCGATTCAACCGGCCCAGCGCCTGGCCCCAGCGGATGTAGGCGTAGGTCAAATCCGGCTTGAAGCGCGTCGCATTCTGAAAAGCCTCGATGGCGCGCCCCGGATCACGCTGGTTGATCAGGCAGAGTCCCAGGTTGAACCACGCTTCAGCCAGCTTGGGATTAATCCGGAGGGCTTCACGATAGCTCGACTCGGCGTCCGCATACCTCGCTTGGGCGAAGAGCGCGCTGCCCAATTCCGTGCGGGCCGCGACCGAGTCCGGATCGAGTTGCACGGCCCGACGCAGGGCGCGCTCCGCGGCGGCCGCATCACCGGCCTGACGCAACGCCTTGCCGAAGACCAGCCAGGCCTGCACGCGATCGGGATACTGCGCGACCGCGCTTTGCATCAGCGCGACGGCGTTGGTGACGTAGCCCAGCCCGAGCCAGCTCTCGGCGGTGTCCGCCATGGCGGTGAGTCCGGTTCGAAGCTGGTTGATCTCAATTAAAAACGGGTCGGGCCACACATGCTTTTCGGGCAACAGCGCGGCCCGGCGGAAAGCGGCCTCGGCGGCGGCCGGATCACCGGAACGTTGTAGAATCGCGCCGAGCAAGGTGTGGGACGCCTTGACGTCCGGGGCGAATTGAATGGACCGATTCAAGTAATCCAGGGCCGCGCGCGGCTGGTTGCGGGCGACGGCCAGCCGCGCCGAGCAAAGCAAGGCCCGGGGATTGGCTGGTTCGCGCTTCAACACCGGCTCAGTTTCTGCCTGCGCCTCGTCGAGCCGGCCCCGTTCGATCAGCAATTCCGCCAGTCGTAAATGGGGCGCCGGCAAGTCGCCGGCAAGTTGGGCGGCCCGCTGCAAACTGGGGAGAGCCGCCCCCGGATCTTCCCCCGACCGCGCCAGGCCGCGCAGGTACGGCCAGCGCGGTTCGAGCGGCTCAAACCGCTCGGCCTGCGCGAAACAAAGGTCCGCCTCGGGCAGAATATCGTGAATGCTCAACACCATGCCCAGCCGCCCCCAAGCCGGACCCGAGCGCGGCGATTTCCGCACGGCGGCGCGCGCCTCTTCGATGGCCTTGAGGATGGCCGGGTCCGAGCCGGGTAATCTGATGAGGGGCGGTTCCGGAGGAGCGTTCTGCCGCCAGAAATAAACACCACCACCCGCCAGCGCCAGCACACACAGCGCGAGGGCAAATCGGCGGCGGTTGCGGCGGACCGGCGACTTCGGTTGCGGACGCGCGGCCGGCGAATGGTGTTTGGAACGGCTCTTGGCCACGTTGATTTTTAGTCGAGCAGTTGACCCTGACCCCGGCGCAACACGATCAATTGATCCGCCCCCACGCCCGGAAATGATTCCTGTTTCCCATCGGGCCAGAGCACAGTGATCGCGTCCACGCGCGCCGCCGGGCCCAGTCCGAAGTGGGCGCGCGGGTCATTGCTGCAAACGTAGCTGTAACCCGGATTGATCCACGACACCTGCCGCCGCCCGCCGGCCTGCACGCTGACTTCGGCTCCGTACGCATCACGCCCGCCCAGCGCGGGATCAATCGCCCGCACCATCAACCAGTGACCGCGACGGGGCGCGACATTGCGGTAGAGCCGCGCCGGCGAAGCCACGGCCGTGACGAGCAAGTCCATCGCGCCGTCTCCGTCGATATCGCCGCAAGCCAGGCCCCGCCCGACCACGGGCGTTCCGCAGAAAGGAGGATTCTCCGGTGAGACATCGCGGAACTTGCCCGATCCCATGTTGGCGAACAACTGGTTGCGGTCACCATAAGCACTCCAGTGCGGCCCCAACTCGGGAATCACCTGCGCCATCCCGCCGGTTGGTGTTCCGCGCCGCACGCGCCCGTTCACGATCGCCAGATCGGAAAACCCATCCTGATCAAAGTCGGCGAAGACCGTGCCAAAACCCGTGCCGCGCCAGGCCGTGTTGGCCAGCCCCGCCGCCGCCGTGCTTTCCTGGAACAGCCCGCGCGGGCCTTGCTTCCACAGCGCGTTGTTCTCTTCCGTCAGGTGAGTGATGAAAATATCGAGCAGGCCGTCCCCATCGACGTCCCCGGTCGCGATGCCCATGTTGGCATCCGCTCCGCCCATTGCGTTGTAAGCGATGCCGCGCCGTCCCGCCTCGTTGCGAAATGTGCCATCGCGCTGATTGATCCAGAGGCAGTTCGGCTTCGCGTCGTTGGCGACCAAAATGTCGGGCCAGCGATCCCCGTCAAAGTCGGCGCAGACCACGCCCAGCCCGGGGCCGGGCAGATCCCCCAGGCCGGATTTGACCGTCACGTCCTCGAAACGAACGGCGTGGTTCGTGGCGGAAGCCACGCGACCCAAATTGTGAAAGAGTCTCGACACCGTGCCGGGCCGCGAATTCGGCCCGCAGTATTCCGGCTGGCCCGCGCGGTCAAAGCACCTCTCCGATTCCAGATAGTCGATGTAATTGGCGACCACGAGGTCCAGCCAGCCGTCCCGGTCATAATCGAAGAACGCCGCGGACGTGGCCCATTGCGGATTGTCCAGCCCCGCCGGTTTCGTGATGTCGATGAAGCGGCCTCCGCCCTGGTTCAGAAACAGCCGCACCCCTCCATACTCGGTCACGAGCACATCGGGCCGGCCGTCGTTGTTGATGTCGCCGATGGCCACGCCCATGCCGTAACCCGCCACGTCCAGCCCCGAGCCGGCACTCACGTCAGAAAATTTACCGTCCGCACCCTGATGAAACAGCCGGTTCACGGAAGTGGATTTCGGGCCGGCATTCTGCACGAGATAAATGTCCAGCCGCCCATCATTGTCGTAATCAAACAAGGCCGCTCCCGAGCCAACCGTCTCGGGCATGAAATAGCGGCCCAGCGTTCCGACATCGTGCGTGAAGTTGATTCCCGATTTTGCCGTGATGTCTTCAAACCAGACCGGACCCGCAGTGGCCTGCTCGGTTTTAGACGGACGACACCCGAGACCGCAGAGCGGGAGGAGAAGAAAAAAAATAAATCTTCCGGCCCAGGGGAAACCGCGCGGCCAGAAAAAACGCCCGGCCGGGCGGGAAGCGAATTCCAGAGAGCGGCGCAGGTTCATGGCTTGGGGGCCGGCACGGTGATCTCCCGCGCGCCAGGAGGAATTTCCGTGATGGTGGTCTGCCCGCCCGGCCACCGGACCAGAATTTGCGCCGGCCCGGTCCCGCCCATGATTTGCACCGCACCATCCTGCGACCAGTAGCCGGAGCCGGCGTGGACTTCGCGGGCCGCCCCCAATCGCGCACCGGATTTCAAACGCAGCACCGCACCCACTCCGGTCGGGTTGCCGGGCGGGCCGTTCAGCCGCACGCGCCAGCCGGGACGGGCCGTGACATTTTGCCAGAGCGTGGTCGGCGCGCCGTTCTGGGTCACCGCCAGATCGACGCGACCATCTTCGTTGAAGTCCGCCAGCGCCGCGCCACGCTGCTCGCCATAAATTTTCACACCAGATTCCTGACCGGAAATCGGACGCAGTTGGCCGGAACCGTCCCCGCGCAGCCAGAGTCCGCGTCCCGCATCCAGGCGAGGAATTTCCGGGCGCAGGGCGAAAAAATTCTGGCCCAGGAAAACATCTTCATGCCCGTCGCCATCCACATCGGCCACGTTGATGGAAAACACCGGCGCGACCTGGGCCTCGAAGGGCAGCTCGACGACCTCGAAACGGTTGCTCCGGTTCAGAAAAACCATCGAGGCCATGGTGGTGGCCCGCAGTTCGAGCGCACGCGATTGTGGGAAACCAATGACCTCCTGGACGCTCGCTTCACTGTAGGCCTGGTAGTTCGCAAAGCGCGCGCGCAGAAACGGCATCGACGCGGCGAGCGAATTCAACATCCGCACGGGAGCCACCACGCCGGTGCTGGGATCGGTTTCCGCTTCCAGCAAGTCCATCGCGCCGCCACCGCTCAAGTCGCCGTAAAAAATCCGCGTGGGCCGCGCGGGAGTCGCCGGCCAGGCGGTGTTCAGGCCCCAGTTGCCCGCGATGAGGTCAGGCCTCCCATCGCCGTCGAGGTCGCCGGTCGTCACGCTGTTCCACCAACCGGTCAGATCGTTGAGGGTGGAGAGTTGCGGGTCGAGGGCCTTTCCAATCACGCCCGCGTTCCAGGGCGTGAGCTTGCCTCGGGCATTGCGGAAGAGGCGCAGCGGCCCCCATTGGCAGGCGAGGACGAGTTCCGGAAAACCGTCGCCGTCCAAATCGCTCCAGACCGCGCCGCTGACCAGGCCGATATTTTCCAGCGCGCGGGAATTCTCCGCGTCGAGCGACAACTGCTTCCCATCGTGCCGAAAAATTCGCGACGAGGCGGCCTCGGGAAATCGTCCGGGAATGACCCGCCCACCAACGAACAAATCCAGATCCCCATCGCCATCAAAGTCCGCCACCGCCAGCGGCCCGGCGCTGGAGGCGGATTCTGGCAGCGTCGCGCCGGCCTTGAGCACGCCGTTGCTCGCATCGATCTGGAGCACGGCGGGATGATTCGCCGCCTCGTAACTGGCCAGGCCGATCAGCAACGCGCGCCGGCCCGGCTCGGGTGTCCAGCCGACGATGCCGGTGGCGTCATCCGGGAGGACCAGTCCGACGGGCGGTTCCATTCTGGCAAACCCGCCCTTCCCATCGCCGCGGAAAAAGGCCGGCACGCCGCCACGCCCGCTGCCGATGGTCAAATCGTCGTGGCCATCGCCATCCAGATCGTGCCACGCCACGGCCGGACCGAGCTGGCTCAACTTGAAGGGCAGCAACGGCTGGCGCGCGTAGTCATCAAAGTTTTCCTCGAAGTGCGTGTGGGCGATGGACGCGCTGACGTCCTTGAACAGCGGTGCCGGACTTTGGACTTTGGACTTTGGACCTTGGACAGCCCCTGATTCATCGATCTCGTAAATCCGATTAGCCGCCACCCCAGCGATCCGGCTCACACGCCCGTTGCGCCAGGTCACTTCAATCGTCATGTCGCCCACGGCTTTCCCCGCTGCAAACACCAGCATCGGATCGGAGCCGGACATGTAGCGCCCGCCGCTGATCACTTCCTGGCTTTGCATGGGCACGGTGCCGCCGAGCAGTTTGATTTTCGCGCCGATGCCCTGCGTGTTGGGGGCCAGCCCTTGCAAGCGCACAGACACGCGCGGGGCGCTCGAGTTGTTGCGATACAGGCCGGCGGGCGCGCCCAGATTGTTCACCGCCATATCGAGATCGCCGTCGCCATCCAGATCGGCGAGGGCGATGCCGTGATGCACGCCGGGCGTGTTCAAACCCCATTCGATGGTGGTTTCCGTGAAGCGATACTGGCCCCGGTTCTGGTAGGCCACGATGGGCGTGTCCAGCCGGGGATAGTAGCGCGCGTTAAGAACCTTCTCCGTGATGAACGCCTCGTGCGCCGTCATCATCTTGCCCTGGTATTGAATCATCCCGCCGCCCTTGGGACGCGGATGGGGCGTGCCGCGAATGATCGCTCCCGCGTCCAGGTCCTGCACGTCCTTGAAGTGCCCGGTCGTGATGAGCACGTCTTCGTAGCCGTCGAGATCCACGTCCAGAAATACCGGCTGCCACGCCCATTCCGAGGCGGACAGGCCGGCCAGATCGGCAATCTCCGCGAACGTGCCGTCGCCACGGTTTTGCAGCAGCGTGTTGCGCATGGTCTGCGGACGGTCGTCCATCGCGCCGATCATTGAGGCCACGGGACGTTGCGCCAGCGTCTGCCGTTTGCGCAGCCGGTGATCGCGGCTCAACATGTCCACGATCAGAATATCCTGGTGGCCGGAACGGTTCAGGTCGGCGAAATCCACGCCCATCGAACTGGCGCTGGTGTGGCGCAGGGCGAGTTTGGCCATAGCGCGGAAATGTCCCCGGCCGTCGTTGATCCAGATGCGGTCAGGCGACCAGTAGTCGTTGCAAACGTACAAGTCGGGCCAGCCGTCGCCATTCAAGTCGCGAAAGGTGGCGGACAATCCCCAGTCCAGCGGCGCACTCGCGAGCGGCCGGCCGTCCTCGTCGAGGAACGCGCCATTGGTCCATGACACCGGCGTGAAATGTCCCCGGCCATCGTTGAGCAGGAGCGCGTCCGGCTCGCCGTACTCGATGACCTGGCCGTTGTTGACGACCAGCCGGTCTTTCAGATGCGGCGGAATGGTCAACTGCCCGCGCAGCATCTGGATGTCCACTTGGCCGCGATCCCGGATGTCATCCGTGCGGTTGTTGCACACGTACAAGTCGAGCGTGCCGTTGCCGTCCGCATCCGCGAGCGCGAGCGTGACACTGCCATGTTTGCTGCCCGTGCCGGCCATGGTCGTGGTGTCCGCAAATTTCCCGCGCCCGTCGTTCGTGAAGCAAAGCGCGCCGCTGCCGGTGGTGGTGAGCAACAGATCCAGCGCGGCGTCCCCGTTCACGTCGGCGAAGACCGCGCCGCGATAGTTTTGCCCCGGACAGACGATGCCGGAGCCGTCCGTAACGTCCTTGAATTTCCACTGCCCCAGATTTTTGAAGAGCGTGTTGCTCCCTTCGAGGCTGCAAAAATAAAGATCGGGCAGCCCGTCACGGTCGAAGTCGCCCGCCGCCACGCCCGAGCCATTCGCCAGCACGCGGTTGGAGCCGCCCTTCCATTCGTCGAGCCGGTTCGTGAACAGAATCCCCGTCAGCTCCGGCGAGAGCGGCGTGAAGCCGGCCCGCCCGCCCGACGGCACGGACAGCTCCGCCCACTTGAAGCCCGTCTCCGCACGCCAGACCCGTCCGTCCGCACGCGCCGGTTCGGCCGCCAGCAGCGCCGCCGGGAGGAGGCCAAGGAGCATCAGGCATCGTTTCTGAAAAGACATCGCGGTCGCCATGGTGGCGGTCATCTTCTCAAAAAGAAAGCACTGCCACCATGTGGCAGCCCCAACGGGAAGGCGAACTGGTATTTGCCGTGCGTGTAATTCGTCTCGAAGGCATCCCAGAGGAACTTGATGTATTCCTGCTCCTTCGGTGTCTTGAAGGAGAGCGGCAGGTAGTTGCCCAGTTCGGCGGCTTCTTCCATGGTTCACGAAGCTTTCTTCGGCTTTATCTTTGCCTTGGCCTTCACAAAAAACTGTGCATCGCAACGATGCTGCTGGATCAACCAGTCCACAAACGCCGGACTGTATTGCCCCGGTGATCCCTTGACCGTGCCTTTATAGAAATATTCAGGTCTCTGCCTGACGCCATGTGCTTTGTTGACGCATTGGATGTCGTGCTGAGTGATGGACAGGGTAGGCACCGCCGCCTTCAACTTCTGGATCAGCTCCACCTGTCGGTATGGATGTGACTTTCCGGGATCCTTGGGAACTTCAACGATCTGCATTGCCACGCCTCCGGATGTGCCTTGGGAGAGGACAATGTCAGCGTCGCCGGGCTTCTTGGTGAGGGCGAGACGATATTCAATCCCTACGGAGAATTGAACGGGGCGTTGGAGCTGATCGAACTCGTTCTTGACCTTGGCACAGTAGCGGGCCAAGTAGTCGGCTGCGTCTCGGCCCAGTTCGCGCCGAAGGCGCTTGTCGGTCAAGTCGCCGCGATGTGGGCTCAGGTCATAGACAATGGTCATCATCCCCACATGCACTCGATCAGACAATGAGACGCCAAACCAATCAGTGAGACGGCGATGGTAATTGATCACGCAGGCTTGGAACAGGCCCAGCACATCGGTAGGCACTTCGCTGAGAACCAGATGAACGGCTTCATCACGAAGGTCGGCAATGCACTCGATGTTGCGTCGTTCTGGATCGGTCTGGTTCGGAATTACACGTTCCAAACATTCCCGTAGGGAAATGGATTCCCGGCGCTCACCACGCCTTTTCTTACCGCGGAAGATGACGTTGCGGTCTTTGCCGGCGTCGTCCAGAATCTTCGCCTTGAGAAGCAATTCCCAAGCATTGCAGATCAGATAGCAGAAGGTCTCGACGCGATACTGAATGGAGAGGCGGTTGATCGTCTCCAAGGCAAGGATATATCCCTCGATGCTCTTGTTTACCAACCGCCCCTTGAGACCCGGGTTGCCACGGTGACCTTTCATTTTTCAGCCTCCTGCTGCGCTGGCGCGGCTTCGCCCCAGATGCGGGCGAGGGTGGCTTGGATCTTTTGCTCGAAGCGGGTGATCAGTTCCCGGTTCGCGGCCACGAGGGCTTGCTCGGCTTCGATCTCCGCCACGATGGCTTGCTGCGTGGCGAGGGGTGGGAGGGGGATTTTGGCCTCATTCAAATTCCGAATGGGCAACTGCGGTTGAGCTGAACCGGAAACAATCGCGTCACGCTGAGAATTGAAGTTCAGGGACTGGAAGAAATGGAACAGATACGCCGACGAAAGTCTGTGATGGTCTGGCCGGAAAATGAGCATTCCCGAGTTGATGCGAATGTGATTGAACTCAACGGAGTCGTCATAGAGGCCGGTGTTGCCGATGGTTCCCCGTGTGGTCAGCACAACATCTCCCCGTTGCAGCTTTCCTTTCCGCAACGCTTCGTCTTTTGCCTTCGGAATAAATTCCGTATCGGAGAAATTGAATCCGTCGGAACGGACATTCTTCGTGTTGAGGAAAAGACAATATCCTATGGGCGTGAAGTCCTCTTTCTTAGGGTAGTTTGTTCCCCGGTCCCCGTCGATAATTTCGAAAGGCGCTTCCTCAAAAGTAGGTGTCGGCCAGTCGGGGTGGATGGGGATGTGGGGGCGGTAGTGGTCGAGGACCGCGCGGGCGCCGTTGATGACTTTCTGGTAGCCCTCGATCTCCGCCACGATCTCCTTCTGCACCTCCAGCGGCGGCAGGGGAATTTGGAAGTCTTCGACGTAGCCGCGCGGCACGCGCTGCAAGCCGCCGGTGCCAGTCATCTGCGCGACAGCCGCATCCCGGAACAGTGGGTGCATGACGCAAAAGTAAATCCACTCCGGCAAGACCTGCGCGCTGCTCCGCAACACATAGAACTCGCTGGAGCCGAATCCGATTCCATTGAGGAGACCGCGAGCGATACCGGCTTTGCCGTTCTCAAAGCAGGGCGTGACTTTGGCGAGGAGCACATCGTTGTCCTCGAAGTAGGTGTAGCTCGTGGAAACTTCTGAAAGCTGCTTTTCGTCGCTGGGCTGAAACGCGATGCGGTTCTCATTGAGGTCGGCCATCGGCACGAACGAAACGCGCGTGTCCGGCTTCACGGCGGACAGCTTGCTCTTGCTGGGATTGATGGCGCAGACGTCGCCGATTTTGACCAAGGGGAAGCGGTGCGACTTCACGCCAGCCTCCCGATACCGCTCGCCGCTTAGGTTGTAGTCGCCATTCGCGGCGATCTTTTCTTTGGGGACGATTTGGGCGGTGGACGCGATGGCCAGAATTTCGTCGGTTGACGCGCCGCCGCGCAGGGCTTGGAGGTAGGCGGCGAGTTCGGCCTGCACTTGCGGGAGGTCGTTTTTCTCGATGGCGCGGCGCTGGGCGCCGAGGCCGAAGCCGTCGTTCTCCACTTTGAAGAAGGCGATGGTGGGGGCCTGCTTGGCGAGGGATTTGTCGAGGATGAGGATGCTGGTCTTCACGCCGCTGTAGGGCTGAAAGACACCGGCGGGCAGGGAGATGACGGCGACGAGGCTGGTCTCGACGAGCATCTTCCGCAGCGCGGTGTAGGCATCCTGGCTCTGGAAGATGATGCCTTCGGGGACGATGATGCCGGCGCGGCCCGTGGGCGTGAGGTGCTCGGCCATGTAGTCCACGAAGAGGACTTCGCTGCGCTTGGCATGGATGGAGAAGCGCTTGTGGGGTTTGATGCCGCCTTTCGGGGACATGAAGGGGGGATTTGCGAGGATGACATCGGCGAACTCGTTCCAGCGTTCCTCGGAGGTGAGGGTGTCGTATTCGTAGATGTGCGGGTCGGTGAAGCCGTGGAGGTAGAGATTCACCAGGGAGAGGCGCACCATGTCGGGCGAGATGTCGTAGCCCTTGAAGTTTTTCGCGAGGCGGCCGCGGTCGTCGGGGGTGAGCTGGCTGTGGCCTTTGGAGTCGGTGTTGGCGCGGAGGATGTGCTTGTAGGCGGAGATGAGGAAACCGGCGGTGCCGCAGGCGGGATCGAGGATGACGTCGCCTTTTTTCGGGGCGAGGATCTCGACGATGAAATCAATGATGTGGCGCGGGGTGCGGAACTGGCCGGCGTCGCCCTGCGAGCCGAGGACGCTGAGGAGATACTCGAAGGCGTCGCCGAGGCGCTCGCTGTGGTCGTAGCTGAACTCGTCGATGATTTTGAGGAAGGCTTTGAGCGTCTCGGGGTCGCGATACGGGAGGTAGGCGTTTTTGAAGATGTCGCGGAAGAGCGGCGGGATGCCGGGGTTTTCGGGCATCTTGGAAATGCCTTCGCCGTAGAGGCCGATCATCTCGTGACCGCCGATGCTGGGGTCCATGAGCTTGGCCCAGCCGTAGCGGGCGAATTCCCCGGTGAAGAATTTGCGCTTGCCGCCGAGTTCCTCGGACTCGGCGTCCATGTCGTCCATGAACTTGTAGATGAGGGCGATGGTGATCTGCTCGACCTGGGATTTGGGGTCGGGGACTTTGCCGACGAGGATGTCGCGGGCGGTGTCGATGCGGCGCTTGGTATCGGTGTCGAGCATGGTGTCTGGTTAAGCGGCAAACTGGTTCAGGGAGACGTAGTCCTTGATGTAGTCGGGAATGAGCGTGCGGTATTTCGCAGGGACAGCTTTGAAATCCTTGGTCGAGAAAACGGGATTGGTGGCGAGGTCGGTCAACTGGCCTGACTCGATGATGTGGCGGATGGCGTCGCTGGTGGCGTAGGCCTTGAAGTAGGTCTTGAGGGCCGGAATCGCCTCGGCCTCGTCGGGCTTGTAGTCGGCGACGAACTTGGAGAACTCCTCCTCCAGCAAGTCGTCCTTGGATTTGAAGCGCGGGATGAGGCCGAAAATCTTTTCGAGGATTTCGCGCAGACCAAGGCGGCGGTCCACGGCGGCGGCTTTGCGGAGCTTGTCGAGATTGTAGAACTCGGCGGGCTTATCGAAGAGTTCCTTGTTCACGTAATCAATGACGCGGTCCCACTGGCCGGCCTCCACGCTGGCGGCGATGAAGTCGTTCTCGCGCACGGTGTCCTCGAATTTCTCGTAGAACATGCGGTCGATTTTCATGCCGTCGAAGCCGATGGCTTCCTCCTTGATGGTGGAGAGCAGGTCATCGCCGAGGTGCTCGTAGCTGCCGCCGGTGACGACTGGCCCCTCGCCGCCACCTTCACCGCCTTCGGCTTTCGGTTTCGGGAGTTTGCGGACCTCGTCGTATTTGAACTCCTTCTCGAAGTATTCGCAGTTGGCGAAGAAGTCGAAGAGCTTGAACGAAGTCTTCCTTGGCTCCTTCACGCTGTCCCTGATCGCCTCGTCGAAGAGCTGCTCGCGGAAGTCGTGCTTCCGGGTGCCGCGGCCTTTGATCTGAATGAAATCGGTAGGCGAAAAGATGGGGCGGAAAAGGCCGAGGTTCAACAGGTCGGGGCAATCGTAGCCGGTGGTCATCATGCCCACGGTGACGCACACGCGGGCTTTGCTGGTCTTGTAGGTCTGGATGAAGTTTGCGGAGCCGAGCAGATTGTTGTTGGTGAAATTGATGGTGTGCTGCTGCGCGCCGTCCACCTGCGAGGTGACCTGCACGGCAAAGTCGGACTGGTATTTTCCGGGGAACATGCGGTCGGCCATCTCGTTGAAAATCTGCGCCAGCTTGCCCGCGTGGTGCTGGCTGACGGCGAAGACGATGGACTTGCCGATCTCGCCGCTGACGGGGTCGCGCAGGGCATTTTCGAGGAAGGTTTTGCAGAAGAGCTGATTGGTGGCCTTCGAGAAGAAGCGCTTTTCGAACTGGCGTTGCTTGAACGCCTCGTCGTGGTCGTCGCCTTCGTCGTCCTTGAACGAGACGACGAAGCCTGAGTCGGAAAGGAGCTGGGTGGTGACCGTGCTGCGGGCATCCACAACGGTGGGATTGATCAGGAAACCGTCCTTCACGCCGTCGAGCAGTGAGTAGCGGAAAGTGGGCTGGCCGTCGTCGCACCCGAAGGTGCGGTAGGTATCGAGCATGAGACGGCGCTCGAACTCACGCGGGTCTTTGGTCGTGGGCTTGTCCTTGTCGAATTTCTTGAGGTAGTCGAACGGCGTGGCGGTGAGGCCGAGCTTGTAGCCGATGAAGTAGTCGAACACGGCGCGGGCGTTGCCGCCGATGGAACGGTGCGCTTCGTCGGAGATGACGAGATCGAAGTCGGTGGGCGAAAAGAGCTGCTGGTATTTGTTGTTGAAGAGCAGCGACTGGACGGTGGTGACGACGACCTCGGCGTGCCGCCAGTCGTCGCGATTCTCTTTGTAGATGACTGATTTGTAGTCGTTCGCGAGGACCTTCTTGAAAGCCTTGAGCGCCTGGTCTTCCAGTTCGAGCCGGTCCACCAGGAAGAGCACGCGGCGGGCGTTGCCGGTGCGGAGGAAGAGCTTGATGAGAGCGGCGGCGGTAAGCGTCTTGCCGGTGCCGGTGGCCATTTCGAGGAGGAAGCGGTCGCTGCCTTTCTTGATGGCCTGCTGGATGGCGTAGATGGCTTTCTTTTGGTAGAGGCGGAGGAAGCGCAGGCCGTTCACCTCGATGAAGCGGGCGCGTTCGCTTTCGTTCTTCCAAGCGGCTTCCGTGGCGTAGTTCGGGCGCTGGGTCAGGACGACGTAATCATCCGCGACGACTTCCTCGATGAGGCGCTTCGGGTCGGGCGTGGTTTTCTGGTAGCCGGTGACGGAGGCCGGAGTCGGGAACGCGGTGATGACATACGGGTTGCCGCGTTCGAGGTCCCAGAAGTAATGCAGGTTGCCGTTGGAGAGGATGACGAAGCGGCAGTTCTGCGACTTGGCGTATTTGCGCGCCTGCTCCTTGCCGACGAGCGGGCTTTTGTCCTCGGCCTTGGCTTCGAGGACGATGAGGGGGAAGCTCTTTTCGTTGAGCAGCAGGAAATCAATGAAGCCCTTGCTGGCCTTCTCGAAGTTCTCGCCGAGCGCATCGAGCGCCTGCGCGGTGAGCTTTACGCTGGGTTCGAGTTGGACGTTCGCGGGGCCTTTCGCATCCGCGAAGAAACGCCAGCCTGCTGCTTCGAGCAGCTTGTTGATTTTGATTCTAGCGGCGGCTTCTTTCATGAGGCCAGGGCGAGAGCGGAAGTGACGTGTCGAAAGGCATAGGCGTGTTCGCTTTTCCCAATGAACCAGAGGCAGACGGGTATCGACGTGCTGTAGATGAGTTGGCCGGGGAGAACGGCCATGCAGTTCACGAGTTCGGCTTCGATGAGTTTTTGCCGGGTGTCGCGTTGGCTTCCCAAGCCCTGCGAGTTAGTGGCCCAGTTTCGACGTGCGCTTCGCGCATTGCAGTCGCCGGACTGGTTGGAGGATCCCGCAGGCGCGGAACCATTGGCGAGGACGAAGCCGGCCATTCCCTGGGGCGCGAGGTCGTGAAGGCGTTCCACCAGCCTCACTTCAGAATACGACTCCCTCTCTCCTTGGGAGAGGGTCGGGGTGAGGGTGCGCAGCTTGCTCATGGCTTGGGCAGCTCTTCCCGGAGGACGAGAGCGCCCGACGTGGCGGCGGGTTCTGGCGAAGCGAGCACCACCTGCCCGCCGCGCAGCACCGCCACCAGCCGACCCGCCCGCCGGTGTTCTTCCAAAGCGGCCGCCACCGCCGCCTTCCCCGGCATCAATCTTCTCACGTAACCGGCTCTTTTGTTCTGCGTTCATCTGTTCCCTGGGTTGATACGCTGCCAATCGACAGGTTCCAAGACCGTCGTCGCCTTGCGGGAACCCGCCGGTTCCTTGCCCCCTATAGACTCCATCCGGGACGATACGCCGTGCGCAGCCAGGCGTTGGCCGCCTCATGGTTGGTGAAGCGCATCGCCTTGTCGTCCCAGCGCAACGTCTGACCAGGAAAACGAATGGCGATCAGGCCAAGCAACGCCACCTGGGTGAGCGGCCCGCCATAATTAAAGTTCGATCCAGCCTGACGTCCCGTGCGGATGGCCTCGATCCAATCCCAAGCGTGCCCTTTGACCCGCGCGATTTTTTCGGGCGGCGCATTCTTGCCCGAGTGTTGATCCATCAGGCTGTCCGGCAGCAGGCGGCAATTGGAACCACCGTGCGAACCGTGAACGATCATGCCTTTGTCGCCAAAGAGAATGGCACCGGTGCCGGGAACTTTCTCGTCGGCTGGAAAATCCTTGGGCTTCGGAATCGTGGTGCTCCCGTCGTGCCACACGAGTTTGACCGGTCCTCGATCGTTCCGGGCTGGGAATTCAAACGTGATCCGGGAACCTGGAGGATAGGTCAGCCCATGCTTCGAGGGATCATAATTGGTCACCGCCGCCTGCACCGTGGTGGGCGCATCCAAATCCAGCGCCCAGTAAGCCGGATCCACCACATGACAAATCCAATCGCCAATCACCCCGCCGCCAAAAGGCATCCACCCGCGCCAATTCCAAGGCACCCAGAGCGGCGAGTAGGGACGAAACTCCACCGGCCCAAGCCAGAGATCGTAGTCGAGCGTTTTGGGCACCTCATGGCGCTCATCGACCTTGGCGAGGTTGGAAATCTGGCTATAGACATTTTTGAAAGCGTCACAGCCCGCGTGAATGGTGTGAACCTGGCCGACAGCTCCCGCCCAAACCCATTCGCAGAGCCGGCGGATGGAGCCGCTGGAATGCCCCTGATTGCCGAGTTGCGTCACCACTTTGTATTTGTTCGCCGCGGCCATGAGTTCGCGCACTTCGTGGACCGAGTGCGCCAGCGGCTTCTCGCAATAGACATGCTTGCCGCGCCGCATCGCCTCCATGGCGATGACCGCGTGCGTGTGATCCGGCGTGCCAATGATCACGGCGTCGATCTCCTTCCCCATCTTGTCGAGCATCACGCGGTAATCTTTGAACTGTTTCGCGCCGGGATACTTGGCGAACTCCTTGCCCGCATACTTCTCATCCACATCGCACAACGCGACGAAGTTGTGGCCCAGACCCGCCACCTCGCCCACGTCCGCCCCGCCCCGGCTGCCGATGCCGATGCCGGCCACGTTGAGCTTCGCATTGGGGGAAAGTGTTTCCGCGCCGGACAACAAACGGCCCGGAAGAATGTTGAACAGCGCCACGCCGGCGGCGGTGCGTTGGAGGAAGTGGCGGCGATTGGTCTGAGGCAATGCGTTCTTTTTCATGTTTGGCAATGAGTTCGTGGTTCGGCGTGTTTGGACGTTTCCACACCGGTGTGACCTTCGTTTTTTGTTTCCCGAATCCATTTTCGTGCCGACACCGCTCTTCTTGGAAGGCCGAGTTGGAACTCGGGAACACAGGAAAAGCGGCGCGGCCTTTTCTCCTCATCCTGAGTTCCTGAGTTCCAAATCCAAAAAGACCCATCACCCTGCCCGCCCGGCGCTTGAGTATTTCGGTCCCATCAGAAACATTGCCGCCACCATGCCTTGGATTTTGATCGCCTTGATTTGCGCAGCGTCGGTCGCCTCGCCCGTGCGGGCGGCAGACACGGAGGAGCAGCAGAAGCTCAACACGGCTGTCGAGGCGCTCACGCGCATGAACAAGGCGACGCATGACGAGAAGCCCGCCATCCAGGCCGCCGTCCAGCGCGTGCTCGGGAAATCGCGCGGCACGCCGAACTTCGTCAAACTCGTCCGCCATTTCGCGCTCACCAATCAAACTGCGGGCCTGCTCGAAGTCGCCGCCGCCCTGCCCTCGGATGAGTACGGCGTGGAAGCCATCCGGCTCGTGATCGCGAGCGGCGACACCGCCTCCGTACGGAGTGCGTTGCAATCCACCAACGCCGCGCGCCTCGCCGAAGCTCTCGGCCACGCGCAGGAGAAACAGGCCGTGCCGTGGCTCACCCCGCTCGTCACGGATGAAACGCGCGACGTTGCCACTCGCCGCAACGCCTTGCGCGCGCTCGCACAGACTCAAGACGGCGCGAAAGCCCTGCTCGCTCTCGCGCGTGAAGACAAGCTTCCGGAGAATTTGAAATTCCTCGCGGCCTCGGAACTCAACGCGGCGCGCTGGCCCGCCATCCAGTCTGAAGCCGCGAAAATTCTTCCCCTGCCCGCCGGGCAAAATTCCAAGCCGCTGCCGCCCGTTTCCGAATTGATCAAGTTGAAGGGCGACATCGCCAAGGGCGCGGAAGTTTTCCGTCGCGACGCCACCAGTTGCATCAAGTGCCATCAGGTGCGCGGCGAGGGGCGCGACCTCGGCCCGGCGCTTTCCGAGATTGGCACCAAGCTGCCGAAGGAGGCGCTTTACGAATCCATCCTCGACCCCAGCGCAGGCGTGTCCTTCGGCTTCGAGGCGTGGCAGGTGGAACTCAAATCCGGCGACGAAGCCTTCGGCATCAAGGCCAGCGAGACGGCGGACGAAGTCGCGATCAAGGACGCCAACGGCATCATCACGCGCCACCAACGCAGCGCCATCGCCTCCATGCGGCAGATGAAATCCTCGCTGATGCCGGCGGGCTTGCAGATGACGGTGACGCAGCAGGAGTTGGTGGATTTAGTGGAGTACCTGGCCTCATTGAAGAAAAGTAATCAGTAGGTCAGTAATCAGTGAAACAGTCAGCAGTCCGTCGAGGCGCATTCTCGGTTTTCACTGACCTCCTGATTAGTGATTACTAACGACAAGCACATGACCTTCACCAACGCCCAACTCATTCTCCCCGACGCGATCCAACGCGGCTCGCTCACCGTGCGCAACGGTCGCATCGCGCGCGTGTCCCGGCGCGCCGGTCTCCGACCCGGCTCGCTCGATCTGCGCGGCGGCTACCTCGCACCAGGTTTCATCGACCTGCACATTCACGGCGCGGTCGGGCGCGACACGATGGAGGCGAATGCCGAGGCGTTTCGCGCCATCACGGAATTTCATCTGCGCGGCGGGACAACCTCCATTGCGCTCACGACCGTGACGGCGGCGGAAGATGAAATCCTGCGCGTGCTCGACGCGGCCAAACCATTTCACAACCGCTCGCTCGGCGGCGCGCGCATTGCCGGTGTTCACATCGAAGGCCCGTTCATCTCGAAGCAAAAGCCGGGCGCGCAAAACCCCGCGCAGATTCGTCAGGCGCGCGCCGTTGAGTGGAAGAAGTTTCTGCGCTACGGCCGGCTCGTCACCGAGATGACCCTAGCACCGGAAGAGAACGGCGCGCTGCCGCTCATCCGCGCGCTGCGCGCCAATGGTTCCATTGCCAGCGGCGGTCACACGAATGCCACGGAAGAAGAACTCCGGCCCGCGCTCGCCGCCGGACTGAATCATTCCACGCACACCTTCAACGCCATGAGCAGCGCCACGCGGCGCGGACCGTATCGCGTGGCCGGCATGGTCGAGTTCGCGCTCGCGCACCGGGAGATTTGTTGTGAGTTGATCGCGGATGGCGTCCATGTCGCGCCCACGCTGATGAAAATGCTGTTCAATGCGAAGGGCCGCGACGGCGTGTGCCTGATCACCGACGCCACGGGCGGCGCGGGTTTGCCGCCGGGCACAAAATTCCAAGTCGGCGAAGTGACCGCGCGCGTTACGAAGGACGCCGCGTTGCTCACCGACGGCAGCGCACTGGCCGGCAGCACGCTCACGATGATCGAAGCGGTGCGGCGCGCGGTGCAACTCGGCGGTGCATCCCTAGTCGATGCGGTGCGGATGGCCACGCTGAATCCCGCGCGCCAACTGGGCCGTGAGCACGAATTCGGATCGCTCGAACGGGGCCAGCGCGCCGACCTCGTGTGGTTCGACGCGCAGTTCCGTGTGCGCGGCGTGTGGCTGGACGGCGACGTGCGTTTTCTCGTCTGAACGCGAGGAGCGCGGACCGCCGAGTCCGCGTGGTTTTTTGCCTCACGCGATGGACGCGAAGGACGCAAAGGATGGATGCCGTGTGTCCCCGTGCGTTCGCGCGCGAAGCCATTCGGAGCTTCGAGCAATGCTCGGCGCTCCGCTTCCGGCCCCACCTCGCTTTCCTTCTTTGCGTCCTTCGCGTCCTTGGCGTGAGGAATTCTTTTCTTTCCCAAAAACCAACGGTCCTCGCGGACTCGGCGGTCCGTGCTCCGCGTGATTTTACCAAGCCATGCGCAACCTTGAGCCGCCACCAGTGTTTGTTAGCCTGCTGCGCACGATGTCCGTCAATCTCGATCCTGACGCCGCCCTGATGCTTCGCGTCCGCGAAGGCGACCGGGCGGCCTTCGAGACTTTGGTCGAGAAATACAAGCAGCCCGTCACCAATCTGGTCGCCCGCACCATCGCCGATCCGACCGAAGCCGAAGACATCGCGCAACACGTCTTCGTGCAGGTTTTCAAATCGGCGCACCGCTACGAAGTGACGGCGAAATTCTCCACCTGGCTTTTCACCATCGCGCGCAATCTTTCGCTCAACGAAATCCGCCGCCGCTCTCGCCACCGCGCGGACTCGCTCGATCAAACTTTTGCGGACGACGACGACCATCCGATGCGCCAGGCTCCGGATACGAAGACGGCCGGACCGACGGAATCTTTGTTGCAGGGCGAACTGGAGGCGAAGGTCGAGGAAGCCATCGCCGACCTGCCGGAGAAACAACGCACCGCGCTGCTCATGTGCCGCCACGAGGAATTTTCCTACGAAGAAATTGCCAAGGTCGTGAACTGCTCGCTCTCGGCGACGAAGTCGCTGATTCATCGCGCGCGGGAAGCTTTGAAGGAGCGGTTGAAACCGTACCTGCGCACTGGCGCGTGGAGGGAAGATGAATAGTGGGGCCATCGTTAGTGGGGCAGCCGTCCCGGCTGCCACTCGTCCGACATGCGTCCCGCTTGTCGATCCGGCAGCCGGGACGGCCACGGGACTATTCGCAGGCGAGACGCTTGCGCCACTAATCCAGGACAAATTGAAACTTTGTTCGCGAACTGGTTTTGAACTGAAAGGAAGATCATGAAAGACGTGCGTGAAGATGATTTGTTCCGGCTGAGTATGCAGCCGGAGTTGTCGCCCGTGGAAGAATCCAAACTCGAGGCGTGGCTCGCCGCGCAGCCCGACGCACGCGCCGCGTGGGAACAGGACCGCGCGCTCGGTCGCGCGCTGCAATCACTGCCCGACGCGCCGGTGTCGAGCAACTTCACCGCGCGCGTGATGCAGGAACTGGATTTGGAAGCAGCACGCGCGGGCCGAAAGACGCGCGGCTGGCGCCTGCTCTGGCGGCGCCTCGGCTGGGCCACGGCGGCGGTGGCACTCACGCTTTTTGGCGCGCACCAATTCCGCAACACTCAGCGCACGCAGCTCGCCTCTGACGCCGCGCTGGTCTCGAAGGACATCGCCCACCTGCCCGACGCCTTCCGCGATTTCGACCTGGTGGATTCGTTGCGCGCCATCACGCCGGCCAGCGACGACGGAATTTTAATCGCGCTGCAATGAATCGCTTCTGCCTTCCACTTGCTTTGCTCCTGCTGACGCTCTGCGGCGCGAGCGCGCAGCCCGCGCCGCCGCTGCCCGTATCCGCGTCGCCCGTCACGATCTTCCGCATGTTGCTCGAGACGAACGAGGCCGGGCGCAACCAGTGGCTGGCCTTGAACAAGCCCGCCCAGCGCCAGTATCTCGAAGCCAAAGTCGCCGAATACGCCGCCCTCGCGCCCGAAGAACGCGCCGCCCGTCTCCAGGCGTTGCAACTGCGCTGGTATTTGCCGCCACTCATGAAGATGACGCCTGCCGACCGCGCCGCGCGTCTGGCGCAAATCCCGCCGACCGACCGCGCCCTGATCGAAGGCAAGCTGCGGATCTGGACCATCCTGCCTCCGAGCATCCGGCAGGATTTGCTCGATAACCAACTGGCCATCAGCGTTTTTGTGGCTGCGAAACAGGGTGGCACGAATGAGGCGACGCTGACCGGCCTCAGCACCGTGCGTCGCAAGGAATTGGAAGAGCAATCGCAGCGTTTGAACGACCTGCCCGAAGCGCGCCGAGTGCAGGCCATTTTGAACTACGAACGTTTTTTTGAGATGCCCACACAGCAGCAAAGTCACGCGCTGCGCAAACTTACTCCGTCCGAGATCGCGCAGATGCAGCAGACGCTCACCGGCTTCAATCAGCTTTCCGCCGGGCAACGGCAGCAGGCGCTCGCGGGCTTCAGGAAATTTTCCGAACTGTCGTCGGAAGATCGCGCGGCCTTCCTCCAAACTGCCGAACGCTGGCAGGCCATGAGCGAGACCGACCGCGAGAATTGGCGCAAGATGGTCGCACGCCTCCGCAGCGCAGGCGCGATTCCTCCGCCCTTCCCCACCGCTGCGCGCAAGAGCACCGCGGCGCTGGCGGAGCAGAGCAGATAGTGGCGGGCCCTTAGTGGGGCGGGCGTCCCGCCTGCCACTCGTCCGATGGCCGTCCCGGCTGCCGAATCGACCATCGGATTGCGGACAAACAATCCCCGGCTCCAGACGCGCGTCCCGACCGCGCGGCTGCGGCCAGCAGGTGGGACGCTCATTGGACGAGTGGCCGGGACCGCTGCCCCACTCCATCATCCACACGGAACTTTTCATTGGTGCCCATTTCTCCTGATGGCATCGTCCCACCGTGTCTGATTCGCCCGTCACCAATCTCTACGTTCATGTGCCGTTCTGCGCGCACAAGTGTGAGTACTGCGCCTTCTTCTCCGAGGCATCGAGCGGCGAACAGATCAACCGCTACGTCGCCGCGCTCGTGCGCGAGATGGAACTGGTCGCGCACGATCTCAAACCGCGCACGGTGTTCTTCGGCGGCGGCACACCTTCCATGCTCAACCTGCGCCAGTGGGAAATCATTCTCCGCACGATGGAGCGATTGAATCTGCTCGGCGCGGCGGAGTGGACCATTGAATCCAATCCCGCCACCGTCTCGCTCGACAAAGCAAAACTCTGGCGCGACTTCGGCGTGAACCGCGTCTCGATGGGCGTGCAGTCGCTCGACGAATCCTTGCTCGAACGCCTCGGCCGCATCCACTCGCGCGAGCAAGTGTTCAAAAGTTTCGACATCCTGCGCGGCGCCGGCTTCGACAACGTGAACGTCGATCTCATGTTCGCCATCCCCACGCAGACCATGGACACCTGGCGCGCGACGCTCCGCCAAGCCATCGCCCTCGGCAGCGAACATCTCTCCAGCTACGAAGTCATCTACGAGGAGGACACGCCGCTCTACGCGCAGCTTCAGGCCGGCGAGTTCGACGTGAACGAGGAACTCGCGTGCGACATGTACGACGAACTTATCGCCACCACGGCGGAACACGGCTTGCGGCAATACGAGATCGCCAACTTCGCGCGCGACGTTCGGATCGAGTCCAAAGTCCAAAGTCCAAAGTCCAAAGTCGTGAACGCACCGGACGCCCCACCTTGGACCTTGGACCTTGGACCTTGGACAGTTCCCGCCCTCGCCTGCGCCCACAACGTGAACTACTGGCGCGGCGGTTCCTTCCACGCGCTCGGCCCCAGCGCCACCGGCTACGTTCACGGCGTGCGCACGAAAAACTGGTCGAACACGCAGCTCTACTGCGAGCAACTGGAGAAAGGCCGCCGCGCCATCGAGTCGAGCGAACAGCTTTCGCCCGAGGCCCGCGCCGGCGAGACGGCGGCATTCGGTTTGCGCATGCCGGCGGGCTGGAATTTCGAGGAGTTCAAAAGCGTCACCGGCTTCGATCTGCGCGCAGGCTGGGCGAACGAAATGCAAACGCTCGTCACCAACGGTCGCGCGGAAATGGACGACCACGGCTTCCGCCTGAACCATCTCGGCCTCCGCTTCGCCGACTCCGTCGCCGAGGATTTCCTGCGCCTCGAAACTGCGAGCGCGTAGGACAGGCGTCTCGCCTGTCTCCACCAATTTCTTCCGATGGTTTAGACAGGCTGGAAGCCTGTCCTACCAAAGAACTCCAGCCATGACGGATGGGTCCGCCACTTCGGCGCTGCCTTCAGTTCAATTCCCTGCTTGACGCTTAAACTACCACGGTAGTATTACCCCGGTCGTCGAAACCCATTATGCCTAAACAAAAGACTCACCGGCTCGGCGATCTTCAGCTCAAGATCATGCAAGTGCTCTGGCAGCGCGGCGACTCCGGCGTGAGCGACGTGTTCGCGGACATCAGCAAGGAACGCGCCCTCGCCTACACCACCATCGCCACCATGCTGCGCAAGATGGAAGCGCGCGGACTCGTCGCGCATCGCGTGGACGGACGCGCGTTCATCTACCGCGCCGCCATCGATGCGCAGACCGTCACCAGCAGCAGCTCCGAGCATCTCATCGACCGCTTCTTCGAGGGCAGCCTGGCCGACCTTGTCTCGCACCTGCTCGACACGCGCGAAGTGAGCCGCGCCGAACTGGCGAAGATCGAGAAGCTCATCGCCGAGAGGAAGAAATCCAAATGAACGCGTGGCCGACTCTGCGGGAATGGTTCCAGTTCGGCGGCACGCTGGCGCTGGAACTGGTCATCGTCTTTGCCGTCGCGAAACTGGTGGCGCTACGCGTGCGTTCGGCGCAAGGGCGGCGCGCGCTCTGGCAAATATCCCTGCTCGCAATGCTGCTGGTTGCCGTCGGGGAGTTGAACGGCGTGCGCGGCTGGCTGCGCCTGCCGGAGAAAAAATCTTCGTGGCCTGCGGAGAAGAAAGTGGTTGTGACCTTGCTGGATGTGGAGCCGGACTTGGAATGGTTTCGCGACAGCCTGATCGCCGAAGCGGCACCGTTGGCGACAGCCGCACCGAAACCCGCGCCGCGTCCATTGCGCTGGCAGCAGCACGCCGTCTGGCCGGCGTTGATTTGGGCCATGGTCGCCGCACTGATTTTGTTTCGCCTGTTGATCGCACAGGTGATGGCCATCGCGCTGCGGCTCACCTCCCATCGGAGCAGCGGACAGCCATGTCCGCTGAACGCCATCACCGCGGAAGGAACTGCGGACATGGCTGTCCGCAACTCCGATGCCTTGGCATCCTGCGCGCAACGCATCGCGCAGACGCTCGGCATTCGTCGCAAGGTTGCCTTGCTCATCAACGCGCGGGCCATTGCACCGTTCACGTTCGGTGTGTGGCGTCCGGTGATTGTGCTGCCGACTAATTTCTCAGACACGTTCACGCCTGATCAACAAGACGCGGCACTCGCGCATGAACTGGCACACGTTGCCAGGTTTGATTCCGCGTGGCGCTGCTTCAGTCAATTTGCCTGCGCCGTGCTGTGGTGGCATCCGCTCGTGTGGCTGGCCAAGCGCGAACTCGATCACGCCAGCGAACTGGTCGCGGACGAGGCGAGTCTGCTCCTCGCCGATGGGCCGGATCGTCTCGCGGAATGTCTTGTGGCCTGCGCGAAGAAGCTGCGCCGCCCCCCGCTCACCACCTGGCTCGGCATGGATGGCGGCGGCTTCCGCAGCGCGCTGGGCCGGCGCGTGGAGCGATTGCTGCAACTCAGCCCGCACGCGCGCCTGAGCCGTCCGGTGCCGTGGTATCTCCGCCTGATCGCGCCAATGGTTTGCGCCGCGCTGCTGTGGCTGGGCATGGCGGCGGTGGTGAAGTCCGATGGACCGCGCGGCGGTGCGTGGCGCAGTTCCATTCTCGGCAGCGCGTTCGCGGCGGCGGCGGAGAACAAGGCATTGATTGCCTCACCACAACCTGTTCAGGCCAGAGCAGCCGCGCAACCGACCATTTTGCTGAAGCGATCTTTCAACGTGGACTCCAACACGCTTTTTCAGACGCTCCAAAGTTTCGCAGACGAACAGACGCTCGGCAGGGGCTTGGCGGCTAGACCGTTGTCGCCTTCCGACCTCATGTCCACGTTACGGAATTTCTTCATGGCTGGCGGCATCAAGCTCGCGGAGCCGGGATGTGCCATTGACCTCGAAGACCTCGGCAGGTCGTTGAGGTTGACGGTCCGGGCGACACCGGAAGAATTGAATCTGGTTGAGAAGACGCTGCCGGTGCTCAAGAAAATGTCGCCGATGGGAAGTGTGCCCAAAGCGGGGGACGCCCGTCCCATCGTCATCAGTCCCAAGCGCCAGGCCATTTACGACAAGCTCCGCAGCATTCGCCTGAACGAGTGGGGGCCGCTCGACACGCGACCGCTCGGAGAAGTGATTCGCGATCTGAGTGCGGCAGTTCGAAAGGCCGACCCCGACCACCAGGGGGTGAGCTTGATCATCAGCGGCAACGCCTCGTCGGTCGATCCGAACGGCCTGCCGATGAAATCACCCGAGATTGATTTGAGCAAAGCGAGCGTCCGCTTTGGGACGCAACTCAAAGATCTCACGGTGGAGGAAATCCTGAACACCATTGAAAAGGTGGCGGACCAGAAGATCCGTTACTCGGTCGAGGACTGGGGCGTCCTCATTTCTCCCGCCGGCCCTCAGCCGAAGGCGTTGCACACCCGTTTTTTCCAAGTTGACGCCCAGAAATTTCAGCAGCTTCTTCAGACCGCTCCCACTTCAACAAACACCGCGCCACGAAACTCGAATGAAGGACGCGGCGGGACGACGACTAACCGTGAAGGCGGCATTTCGTTTCTGACTGAAGTGACGACAAGTGCAACAGTCGTTTCCGGCGTCCAGAAATTCCTTTCGCAAATCGGCGTCGATGTGACCGTTCAGGGCAAGGCGTTGTTCGTCAGCGACAAACTCGGCCTGCTGATGGTGCGAGCGACGCTGGAAGACCTGGACGCCATCGAGAAGGTGTTTGAACCATTCGACATCAAGCCAAGCATGGGAGGGTCGCTGCGCTCTGCATCAGAGCTGACCAATTCACTGTCGGCGGGTCGGGCTGCGGCGGGCCAGGCGGGTGACCCGACGGAACAAAACCGGATCGAATCTGCCAAGCTGGTTCAAGATGGAAAATTTTTCTACGAGGCCGGCCAGTTGCACGCCGCGCGCACGAATCTGCAAGTCGCGTTGCTGCTTAGTCCGAAGAATCAGGGCGCGCTCTACTATCTGGACTTGGTGAACGCGCGCGAACTGGCCGTGCGAGCACGGTTGAAGGACTTAAAGGTACCAATGGACCCGCCACCGAACCAAGTTCAGGAGACGAGCGCCACCAATCTCCATACGCGATTTTTCAAGGTGGATCCGAACACGCTGGAGGAAGGTCTAAAATCCATCTCCGGGTTGAACCACCGCACCGGCGAGAAGAAGCCGGTCTTCAATCCCTACGACACCAATTCCGTCATGCAGCGCGTGCAAAAACTGTTCGAGCTGGCCGGCGTGGATTTGAGCGCACCGGGGCGGGCCGTGTTCTACAAGGATCGCGTGGGCATGATCATGGTGCGCGCCACCGCCGCAGAACTGGACACCATCGAGAAGGCGGTTCTGTTGCTGAACATGGTGCCGCCGCAGTTGACCATTCGCGTGAAAGTATTCGAGATCGCCAAGACGAATTCCGCGCAGGGCTTCGACTGGTTCCTCGGCACGGTGTTGACTAATCCGCCACCACGGAGCCGGACGGATCCAAACGCGGCGGTTCCGACCATCACCGGCATTCTCACCGACTGGCAGTTTCGAGACGTGGTGCGTGCGCTGGAGCAACGAGGCGGGGCGGTTTTGTTGGACGCACCGGAGATCACGACCTTGAGCGGACGGCAGGCGCTGATCAAAGTGGTGGACATCCAATACATCGTCACGGAGCTGGACATCGGTGAGACCAATGCCACGAAGCGCCAACCGGAAATCCTGCCCATTGCCGAGCCGTTTGAACTGGGGCCGGTGCTCGACGTGGTGCCTTACGTGCAGCCCGACGGCTACACGATCCGAATGTCGGTCATTGCCTCGCTGAAAGAATTCCTCGGCTACATAGACCCACAGACCGTGCAGCCCGCCATCGCCGGAGCCGCGCAGGCCAATGGTGTAACGCAACCCATGCCGTTTCCGAACTTCCGCCTTCGCCAAGCCGCGACCTCGGCGATGGTCTGGGATGGGCAGACGTTGATGATCGGCGCGGGCAGCGCGCGAAACTTGCAGCGGCAGCGCACGAACGGCGTCATCACCACGAACTACGCGGAGAAGGAACTCATCTACTTCATCACGCCCCGGCTGATTGATCCGGCGGGCAATCCATTGCACACCGACGACGAATTTCCCGAACGGCACAAGACGGTGCCGGCCCAGCGCAAGCCGGAGTGAAGCGAGGAAACCTCCGGAGCGCGGACCGCCGAGTCCGCGTGTTTCTTTGTTCAACCACGGAAGACACGAAAAACACGGAATGGAAAATCAGCAGTCGAGCGGAGGGGCAAAATTTCTTTCCGTGTTTTCCGTGTCTTCCGTGGTTCTCACCTTGCTGCGGACATGGCTGTCCGCAGTTCCTTCACGAACACGCGGACTCGGCGGTTCGCGCTCCGGGTCAGGTCAGAATTTCCTTAATCATCTCCCCGTGATCCATGTCGAGCCGCTTGCGACCAGGCACTTCGAGCTTGTGCGAATTCAAACCGAGCAGATGCAGCACCGTGGCGTGGATGTCCGTCACGTATCGGCGATCCACTGCTGAGTGAAAACCGATCTCGTCCGTCGCGCCGTAGGTCGTGCCGCCTTTCACGCCCGCGCCGGCGAGCCACGCGCAGAACGCCTGCGGGTGATGATCGCGCCCCGTGCCTTCCGCGCCGGGTGAGCGCCCGAACTCGGTGCCGAACACCACGAGCGTGTCTTTCAACATGCCGCGCTGCTTCAAATCCTTGAGCAGTCCGGCAATCGGCTGGTCCACCTGCTGCGCCAGCTTGGTGTGATTCGATTTGATCTCCGAGTGCGCGTCCCAATCGCCGCCGCCGCCGCCGCCGTGGAACAACTGCACAAAGCGCACACCGCGCTCCACCAGCCGCCGCGCCACGAGGCATTGCTCGCCGAACGCCTTGCACTCCGGCTTGTCGAGTCCGTAGAGCTTCCGCGTTTCCTCGGATTCCTTTTCGAACTGCATCGTTTCGGGAATCGACGTCTGCATCTGGAAGGCCAGTTCGTAGGACTTGATGCGCGCGCGCAGGTTCTGGTCGTCGGGATAATCAATGCCCGCTAGGTTGTTCAACTTGCCGAGCAGGCTCAGGTTCGCCGCCTGTTCCTCCGGCGTTACGCCCTCCGGTGGTTTGATGAATGCGAGCGGTTTCTTCGCATCCACATTCAAGCGCACGCCGCCGTACTCCGGCCCGAGATACGCCGCGCCGTGCGTGAAGGCTCCGCCACAGCAATCGCCCGTCGGCACGCCGAGCACGACATACTCCGGGAGATTCTCGTTGATCGAGCCGAGACCGTAACTCACCCACGAACCGATGGTCGGATGCTCCAGTTCGCGCGGATGCCGCCCCGTCTGCCAGGTGAGTTGCGCGCCGTGATCGTTGTGAATCGTCCAGAGCGAGCGCACCACCGCGAGGTCGTCCGCGCATTCGCCGGTGTGCTTGAACCAGTCGCCCACCACCAGTCCGCTCTCGCCGTATTTCTTCCAGCCCGTCTGGAGCGGCATGATGACCTTGCGATTCCCGTGCGCCGGATTCGCGCCGATCACGTCCTTGCCCTCCGTCTTGATGACGTCCGCGTAAGGCGTTTCGGAAATGGACTTACCGGCGTATTTGTTCAACTCCGGCTTCACATCGAAGCTCTCGACGTGGCTCACGCCGCCGCACAGAAAAATCCAGATGACTGACTTCGCCTTCGGCGTGAAATGCGGCTTCCCATCCGGCGGTCGCCACGCCGACTCATCCGCCCGCGCCACGCCGTCCCTGAACAACATCGCGCCGAGCGCCAGCCCGGTGAACCCCATGCCGGTGTCGGCCAGAAAGGAGCGGCGGGTGATGCCGGGGCAACAGTGTGAATGATCTTTGCTCATGACTTTTCGGAAGGCGTTGATTTCAACTGCTGAAGCAACTCAACTGTGTTGTTCACCTTCAGCAACACGTCAGGAGTAATCTTCTTGTCGTGACTGGAGAACGCTTTGAAGACCTGCGCTCGCGAATAAGCTGCCAGCTTGGGAGAGTGAATAACGTGCAACGGTTGCCTGCCCACTTGCTTCATCGGGACGGTTGTCAGTGGAAATGCTGACGGGTTTGGTGGAATAAATCGAGTTCCGCTCGGCGTCAAAACGCACGCCGAAACTTCCAATGCGTTCGCATAATCATGCGCTTCGATTATCGGTCGTCCCGAGTACAACTGGGCGTGCTGAAAATAATCCCCGTACGAAACAGCACCCCGAAGCGGAATGCCTTTCTCGAACGCAATTTCAAGAATAAGCCGACAGAATTGCGTGAACATCACATCCGCGACTTGGGCTTGGAGCAGCAAGATTGTGTCTCCGAATAAATGGAAAGTGACGGGAAATCCTGCGTTCGCCATTCCAATCGAAATCTGCTTATGTTTCTCTGCCACGCCCTTCCAGACCTCGATCGCCAGTCTGGGTTCGATCTCGCGGTAGCCAAGAATGTCGAAATACCCGACGAAACCCCTACGGGCGAATGGATCTGTCTCTTTCACGGCGAGGAAATCACACGATAAAAGCGGCTCGGCCCGCCACCCGGATCAACGATCAAGAAAGGTGTTGAAGGCAGGACGAAGTTCGTCAGCGTCATCCAGCTATTTGTGTTTAGCGACTCTGCGTATTCAACCCGCACCACGCTGCCGACCAATCCATTCAAAGTGATCACTGGACGCAGGCTCGCCGAGAGAACAACCGGATTTCCAGAAAGTGCGAGCGCGTGGCGATAGTAAATTGAAAGTTGAACGGCGTTGGTCAGGCCGGTTGGGATATTCGTTAGACCGAAGTCGCTGTAACCCCAGGCAACAATTGTCCCGTTACTCCGAAGAGCAAAGTTGGACGTTTCGCAGACAGCTACCGCAGCTATATTTGACAGCCCTGACGGTATCGTGGTTGGTAAGCCCCAGCCAACTAATGTTCCGTCACGCTTCAAGGCGAGGTTGTACAGATCCCCTGCCGCCACCGCGACGACATTCGAGACAGAACTCGGCGGCGACGCTTTGTTCCATGTATTGTTGCCCCAAGCTCGAACGGTTCCGTTTGAAAGGACTGCTACGCTGTGCGTGTACCCGGCATCAATCGATGCCACCCCTGCTAAATCAACAGGAACATTAGTTTGACCATCGCCAGAGTAACCCCACGCGATAACTGTTCCATCGCGCCTCAATGCCAAGCTGAGAAAAACGCCCGCTGAAACTTGAACGATATTGGTGAGGCCGACGGGTGGGGTTGCTTTTCCATACGAATTGTCTCCGGCAGCGACAATTGTCCCGGTTTTAGTAACCCCCAGAATGTGGCTCCACCCGGCGGCGATTGACGAGATGTTGGTGAACTGAACAAACGAAATTGTATTTGTGTTCCCCCAGCCAATTACTTTTCCATTGTTCTGAAGGGCAATGCTGAATGAGCCTCCAGCAGATATTGCGAGAATGTTTGTTGCGCTTGTTGGGGGCGGATGGATTTGACCATTGTTCACATCGTCACCCCAGCCCACGATAATTGCAGAGCAGCAACTTGCCATCACCGACAATCCTGCGAGAACCGACAAAACAAGTTTCAAGCGGTGGCTCGTTTTCATTCTGTTGACCCACCCGCATTCTTATTCTGCGGCCCTTGAAGGTTGACGACGCGGTGGCCCGAAAGTTTTTCGCGCACCCGCAAGTCCGCGAACAGTTCGTCCACGTCATGGCCGCGCGCGGCGGAGAGCGCATCCTTGGCCCGCCACACCTCTCGCAGCACCAAATCTTTTTCCGCCTCGTGATGGGCCGTTTCAGTTGTCTTGTTCATAAGATTCCTGCAGCAGTTCCTCCGGCGTGCAAATGGTCGGAGCGGAATAGCCGCACGCTCCGATCAGCTTGCGCAAGCGCGCCCGGATGAACGCGTTCGCAATGTGCCGACAATTCCATGTGAGCAAAATATCCATTTGATGCACGGTGGCGAGCGCAATGTGGGCGCCGTCGCCTTCGGCTTTCGCGGGCAGCAGCCCCGAATCCATGATATTTCGGGTCAGCTTGCCAGCTTCCTCAGTGGATTCGAGCAAGGTCAGGCCGGCGACGAGTTCACGGCGGCGCTGCGCCATTTCAGGTTCGCCAAAAGCTATTTCGTCGAGCACAAGCTGGCCGGTGAAAAGCTCGTGCTTCTCGCGTTTCAATTCCCACCAGTCGCGGGTGAGTTGCTGGCGGGCGGCTTGCAGGAGATCGCGGGCGGGGCGTGCCACGACGTAGCTCGGAATGGTGCTTTCGATGTAGATGCGCATGGCTTGCTCGAATCAGGTTACGCGTGCTGTCTGGCGGAGGGCAGCAAGAATGTCGGCGAACGCTCCGCTTTTCGCCCTCAAGCTCGCACTCCACTTTGTCCGTCGCGCGTTCATCGCACGGTCACGAACTCGTTGTGGTTGAACAACACGGTGACGAGATTTTCCCGCGCGTGTTCGGGTGAAATTCCATGGCTCTTCGCCTCCAAAAACTCGCGGCAGAGTTTCAGTTCATCCGGCTTGGGATGGCGCGCGAGGATGCGCTCGAAGGCGTGGCGGGCGAATGACTCGGAATCTTCGCCGCTTTCCGACGTGAGTTTCTTTGTGAGCGAGCGGGCTTCGTTGCGGGTCAGTTCACTGTTGGCCATCGCGAGGGCTTGTTGCGGGACCACGGTCGGTCGGCGCTGGTAGCATTCGGTCACGGCGGGACCGTCGAAAATTTTCAGGAACTCCATTTCTTTCTCCGCCGCCTGCCGGAAGTAAATGCTGCGACGCTTCGACTTCAGACCAAGGTTGTGGTCGATGTCCGGCCCACCCCGCGCGAGATCAAGACTGCCGCTCACGTAGAGCAAGTTGTCGCGCACCACTTCCGCTTCCATGCGCCGCGAGTTCATGCGCCAGAGGAAGGTGTTGTCGGGATCAATCTTCGCGTCCGCCTCGTCCGGCGTGGACGCCATGCGGTACGTGCTGCTCGTGACGATGAGGCGGTGAAGGTGTTTCATGCTCCAGCCTGTGCCCCCGGCGTCCCGCCGGGAAGCAACGCTGGAAACTCCAACGCTGCTCGCCGAGTCGAGTGATGTTGGAGAATCAGATGCTCCATCCCGGCGGGACGCCGGGGGCACGCTCATCAACTCGCTCGCCAGCCAGTCGAGCAGTTGCGGATGACTCGGCGGTTTGCTGGCGCGACCAAAATCCTGCGGCGTCGGCACGATGGCTTGGCCGAAGTGGCGGAGCCAGATCTGGTTCGCGGCCACGCGCGCGGTTAGCGGGTTGTTCGTGCTCGCGACCCAGCGCGCAAAGGCGAGCCGCCGGCCCGTGCTGGTCGTGGGAAATTTCTCCGTGGTGCGCGGTTTGAAGTTGGTGTCCGGCGCGGCGTTCCATCTGCTCTCGGCTTCCACCCAGGACTTCTCGGCTTCCGCTGTTTTCTTTTTCGCGTCGGTCAGCGCCGGAACGGTTTTGTCTTCAGCGGGCTTCTTGGTCGCGACCTGCTCCACTTCATTGGTCGCCTTCGTGGACTTTGCTTTGGCTGCGTCTGCCTTCTTCTGCGCGTCCGCCTCGGCAGCCTTCGTTTGATGCACTTTCAGCCTGGCTTCGGCCACCACGACCTCACGCTGCCGGAGCACGGCGTTCGTCGCGGCGATTTTCCATACGTCACTTCCGTGCCGCGCCGCGTCCTCCAATTTCTCCGCATCGATCACGGCGGCGAGCGCGGCGCGGCGCGCTTCGGTGATGGTGAGCAACAGTTCCTGCTCCGTGAGCTTCGCGGAATTCGTCTGGTTCGTCCGCGCCGTCGCCAGCTTGGTGCGCGCCTCCATCAGAAAATAATCCGCCGCCGCCAGCGCGTCGCGATAGACGAAGTCGCGCTTGTCCGGATGGCTCGCGCTCAAGGGCAAGGACACGAGTTGGACATCCAGCCGCCCGCCCAGCGCGCGCGGAACGTCGGGCTGGAGCACGCGATTGGTGTCCGCCTTGCGCTCGTCGCCGCGGTTCAGGAAATAGGTCGGTGGATTTGTGTCCGTGTCGAACACGCGCACGAGACCTGCATTCATCAAGTTCGTATCGCCCGGCACCGGATCGGTACGCACCCAGTGCGGCTCAAAAATAGCGCGCATCGAATAATACTCGGCCTGAGAAATGGGATCGGTCATGTGGTCGTGGCATTTTGCGCAACCGACCGTCACGCCGAGAAAGGCCAGCGACGTGTGCTTCACCGTGTCCTCCAGCCACTGTTCGCGACTGAGCATCTTGTAATTGCGGACGAGGAAGCCCGTGGCCCGCAGCGCATTCGTGTCTTCCGGCGCGAGTTCATCCGCCGCGAGCATCTCGACGATCATCCGGTCGTAGCCTTTGTCCGCGTTCAGTGATTCCACGATCCAATCGCGCCACTTCCAGATGTGCGGCTTGCTGTCGCGAATCTGGTTACCGCCACTCCAACCCGCCCAATCGCTGTAGCGCCACACGTCCATCCAATGCCGCGCCCAGCGCTCGCCGTGGCGCGGATCAGCGAGGAGACGATCCACCACGCGCTCGTAACTGTCGGGGGAATTATCCTTCTCAAACGCCGCCATTTCCTCCGGCCTGGGCGAGAGGCCGATGAGATCGAGATACACCCGGCGCAACAGCGTCTCCTTCGTCGCTTCCGACCGCGGCTTCAACCCGCGCGCTTGATGCTCGGCGGAAATGAAGGCGTCAATGGGATTGCGGAGGGGGAAAGTGATCAGTGAGTCAGTCATCAGTGAATCAGTCCGAGCCGCGCTGGTCGGCTGACTTACTGACTTACTGATTACTGATTTACTGATCACGGGCACTCCAGGCCGCACCACTGGCTCGAACGGCTGCCACCGATACGATGCCAGAAATGCGGCGAACTCCGCGCGCTTCACGACACCATCCGCCAGTTCTTCGTAAGTCGGCGCGTCCTTCGCGTCGCCGGGATTGTGACCGAGCAGCAGCTCCGTTTCGTTGTCGACGCCGTCGCCGTCCGCGTCTTCACGCGCAACAAGTTTGAGTCGTGCCGGGATGTCCTTCTTCTTCCCAGCCGCGCTAAGCTCCTTGCCCACCACTCGCAGGCGTGAGCCAAAAGGATTGTGGGGAAACTCTTCGAGGCTTTCAGGATTCTTGTGCTCGCTCGGCAGATGGCAGGTGGCACAGCGCGCCAGATTCTTCGCGAGAAACTTTTCGTAATGCTTCTCCATTGCGGCCCGGTTCGCGGGTGTCGCGTTGCTCGCGACAGGAAGAAAAATCACCGCACCGAGGAGGGCGAGGACACGGCAATGTCTCTTTGGAAGCGCGGTCACGGGCCGAGACTAGCACCGCGACCGGCGGCTTGGGAACTGCGTTCTGCGAACGCGACGCTTCTACAGGAACAAATCAATGCCCCGACTTCCCGCCCACTTCCGCCTGCGGATTACGCCAACTGTGTCCGCGCACGGAGAGCATTTGCTCCGCGGCCACGGGACCCCACGAGCCGGCCGCGTAAAATTCGCGCTCGGTGAGCGACTCATCTGCCCAACCCGCGCGGATTGGATCAACGACACTCCAAGCCGTCTCCACTTCGTCCCGGCGGATGAAGAGCGTGGCGTCGCCTTCGATGGCTTCAAGCAGCAGCCGTTCGTACGCCTCCGGCGTGTAGGCGCCGAACTCGGTGTCGTAGCTGAAGTGCATCCGCACGGGGCGCAACTGCGTGCTGACGCCGGGCACCTTGCCGTTGATGCGGAGCGTGATGCCCTCGTTCGGCTGGAGGCGCAGGGTCATGGAATTCGCGTCGAGCTTCGCGCCTTCGCGCGCGGCGAAGAGCACGCTCGGGCCAGGCTTGAACTGCACACGAATTTCGCTCGCGCTCTGCGGAAGATATTTTCCCGTGCGCAAATAAAACGGCACGTCCGCCCAACGCCAGTTATCAATGTAGAAACGCGCGGCCACGTAGGTCTCGACGTTCGAGCCAGGCTTCACCTTGTTCTCGAAGCGATAGGCCGGCACGGGTTTGCCATCAATGGAACCCTCGGTGTATTGGCCGCGCACCACGTTGCTCATCACTTGGTTCGGATGCAGCGGGCGAATCGAGCGGAGCAGCTTCACCTTCTCGTCGCGAATCGCTTCCGCTTCGAGCGAGGTCGGCGGCTCCATCGCCGAGAGCGCGAGGACTTGCAGCAGATGGTTCTGCATCATGTCGCGGAGCGCGCCTGCCTCTTCGTAATAGCCGCCGCGCCCGCCCACGCCGAGTTTCTCGCTGACGGTGATTTGGATGTTATCAACGCACTGCCGGTTCCACAGTTGCTCGAAGATCGAATTGGCGAAGCGGAAGACGAGGATGTTCTGCACCGTCTCCTTGCCGAGATAATGATCGATGCGAAAAATCTGCCGCTCGTGCGCGTGCTTGGTCAGGTCGTTGTTCAACTCACGCGCCGACGAAAGATCGTGGCCGAAGGGCTTTTCCACCACGATACGCTGCCAGCCGCTCCCCGCCGGACGATCCTTGTGCAACATGTCTGCGGCGTTCAGATGCTCGACGACTTCGGCGAACTGGCTCGGTGAAGTCGAAAGATAGAAGAGCTGATTCTTGCGCAGCCCCTCGTGCTCGAAGCCGTCGATCATCACCTTCAATTTCTTGTAGGCGTCCACGTCGCCGAACTCGCCCTGGCAGTAGAACAGGTTGGCCGCGAATTCCGTCCACACCGCTGGGTCCACTTGCTTGCTGCGGGAAAATTTCTCGAGTCCCTCCTTCATCTCGGTGCGAAACGCTTCATCTGTCTTGGGACGACGCGCGAAGCCGATGATGCGGAAGGGTGTGGGCAACTGCTTGCCCGCGAGCAGATGGTAAAGCGCCGGCACCAGCTTGCGGACGGTAAGGTCACCGCTCGCCCCGAAGATGACGATGGTGCAAGGCTCCGACTTGCGGCGGCCGAAGTTCAGCCGGCAGGAGAGAAGCTCGTCGAGTTGGTCCGTTGCCTGTTCTTGCATCGGCGCGACGATGAGGAAGGTGTTCCAGCGATGCAACAATTCTCACGGGGTGACAAACGTAAGCCGCCGAGTCCGTGGGTCTCAAACTTCCAACCCGCCTCAACTCGTCATCGCGTAAATCGCCGGACGATACTGAGCCTTCGGGACTGGCTTGCGCTTGGCGCGGCAGGTGGCCAGCCAAGCGGCCTTGGCCAGTTGCACCTCGCGCAATGCTTCTTCGGGAGTCTGGCCGAAAGCCGAGCACGATTTCAGATCGGGAATGTCGGCGATGTAGCCGCCGTCTTCCTCACTGTAAAAAACATTGATGTGGTAGTCGCTCATGTCAGTCGTTCAGCGTCAGGCGGAATTCTTCCACGTCGCGCAGAAATTATCGAACTTGATAAGGCTTCGCCTGCCCGCGATGGCTCTGCAAATTCAGCGGTCGGGTCGCCGCCGGATGTTCGTAAAAGTGGTGACTGCCGGACACGCGATCCAAACGGTAGCCAAACGCCTCGGTCACTTTGCACAAATCGCCGAAGCGAATGTTGCGCGATCCTGCGAGGAGCTTTTCGTAAATCTTCCGTGCCTTCACTTGCGCTTGGGGATAACAGCCGCGCGCCTTCCGTCAACCCTTGCCTCACTTCCCAATGCAAAACTGGCTGAAGATCGAGTCGAGCAAATCTTCCGTCGTGGTCTTGCCCACGACTTCGCCGATGGCGTTCACGGCGAGGCGCAATTCCATCGCGGCGATTTCCAACCCGTGCCCGGCGGCGAAGGCTTTCATTGTGTTCGCCGTGGCTTCGCGCGCACGTCGGAGCGCGTCCTGATGGCGGGAGTTGATCATCACTTGCAGCATGTCGGCGTGAATCTCGCCGGACCAGACGAGGGACTTGATGGCGTCCTTGAGTTCTTCCAGCCCTTCGCCAGTGGTGCAACTCACGCCAATCGTACCTGGGAGCGCCGGCTTCCAGCCGGCGTGTTCATCACTGCCATCACGCCGGCCAGATGCCGGCGCTCCCAGATCAATCTTGTTCCGCACCACGATGCGCTTCTTCCCCGCAAACTCATGGAGGTAATTTGCATCCGCGTCCGTGAACGGCTCCGAGTTGTCGAGCACATGCAGGATCAACTCCGCACGTTCGAGGCTCGTGCGGCTGCGCTTGATGCCTTCGATCTCAATTTCATCCGTGCCCTCGCGCAAACCCGCCGTGTCGATAAACACCACGGGAATCCCGCGCACGTTCGCCGTCTCCTCAATCGTGTCGCGCGTGGTGCCGGGAATTGCGGAGACGATGGCGCGGTCGTGGCCGAGCAGTTGATTGAGCAGGCTCGACTTGCCCGCGTTGGGCCGTCCGATGATCGCCGCGCGCACACCGCGCCGCAGCACCTGCCCCTCGTTCGCCGTGCGCAGCAACTCGTCCATGAAATCCACCGCGCGCTGGAGCCGGCCCAGCAGTTGCGCCTGCGTGTCCGGCGCGATGTCCTCGTCAGGGAAATCAATGTGTGCCTCAAGGTGCGCCAGCGTGAGCATCATCTGATCGCGCACTTCGTTGATGCGCTGGGAAAGTTTTCCCGCGAGTTGCTCATTCGCGGCGGAGAGGGCGAGTTCGGTGCGCGCGGCGATCAAGTCGGCGACCGCTTCGGCCTGCGCAAGATCGATGCGGCCATTCAGAAAGGCCCGGCGGGTGAATTCACCCGGCTCGGCTAGTCGCGCGCCGCCCGCCAACACCGCATCCAAAACCGACTTCGCCGCCAGCACCCCGCCGTGGCAGGTGATTTCCACGCAGTCCTCGCGCGTGAACGTGCGCGGCGCGCGCATCACCGCCACCAGCACTTCATCAATCACTTTGCCCCCAAGGATGATGTGGCCGTACTGAATCGTGTGCGTGGGTGCCTCAGAAACTTTCAGCGAAGACTTGCCGCGCGGCACGAACACTTTGTCCGCGACGGCGAACGCCTCCTTGCCCGAGAGGCGGATGACCGCGAGCGCGCCCTCGCCGAGCGGCGTGGCAATGGCGGCGATGGTGTCGTCGAGCATTAGCGTGCCGGGGGCGTCCCGCCCCCGTCCCCAGCCGGCGAGACGCCGACGGCACGCGCCGGCGGCTCCCACGCACGTCCCTCCGTATCCACATGACGGCAGTTGCCCTGCTGGTTCTCCGCGTCCTGTCCTTGGAGAAACAGCCGCGCCTTCTGGTAACTCTTCTTGTGCAGGTAATGCAGCAGCAACGGGTCGGCGTCCTTCGGCAGCGCGCCCGTCAATTCGTCAAGGCGCGCAAACATCGGGAGCAAGTTCGGCTTCGGATTCGCGCGCGGCATGGACTCGACCGCGCGCTCCAGTTCCAGCAGCGCGGCGAGAATGTTTTCTTCGATCAACGTCACGCCGAATTCATACCGCAACCGGCGCGCGCGACCAAGTTCCGTATCTGCGGAACCGCCCGCACTTTTCCCTCGACTCCACAAGCTGCGCTGCTAACTACGGGGCGCGCTTTTCCGGACCATGCACACGCTCACAAAACGACAGCAGGAAGTGTTGAGCTTCATCGAACTCACGCGCACGCGGGCCGGTCACAGCCCGACCTTGCGTGAAATCGCCGCGCACTTCGGCTTCCGCAGTCCCAAGGCCGCCGCGGATCACGTCACCGCCTTGCAACGCAAGGGCTTCATCTCCAACGCCGGCGGCAAGGCGCGCGCGCTTCACGCCGTTTCGCCGTGGCGTAAAATACTCGAACCGGTCATGCACATCCCGATTTACGGCACCATTCCCGCGGGCTACGCGCAAGCCCGCGAGACCGAACCGAGCGGCTGCCTCTCGGTGGATGTCCGCACGCTCGGCGCGCGTCCGAGCGCGCGCGCGTTCGCGCTGGAAGTGCGCGGCGAATCCATGTTCGGCAAAGGCATCTTCAACGGCGACATGGCCGTGATCGAACCCGACCGTCCGCCGCGCGCTGGCGATGTGGTGGCCGCGCTGATCGATGGCGAAAGTACGCTCAAAACCTTTCTCCTGGAACGCGGCCAGCCCGTGTTGCGCGCGGAGAATCCGAAGTTTCCAAAATTGCTGCCCGCGCACGAACTCGTGGTGCAGGGCGTGATGGTCGCGTTGATCCGGCGGTGCCCGTAACGCGCCAGACTCTGAATTGGTTTTCTCCCTTCCGTGTTTTCCGTGTCTTCCGTGGTTCTCAACAAACACGTCCGACCACCCCGCGCTCGCCCGCGCGGGAAATTTCCGGTAATTCATTTCCATGCACTTGCAGCGCGACGGCTACGAATTGAGCGATGACAAATCACGGCTCGATCTCCTCGCTGTGAAAGCCTTGCTCGACACGACCTACTGGGCGGCGGGCCGCGCGCCGGAGTTGATCGCGAAATGCGTCGAGCACTCCGTCTGCTTCGGACTGTTTCATCGCGGTGCGCAGGTTGGCTTCGCGCGCGCCGTCACGGATTTTTCCACCTTCACCTATTTCTGCGACGTGATCATCGCGCCCGAACATCGCGGCCACGGCTTGGGCAAGTGGATGGTGGAAACGATGCTGGCTCATCCCGATTTGCAGACCGTGACGCAATGCCTCCGCACCCGCGACGCCCACACGCTCTACGAACGCCACGGCTTCGAGCGCACGGAGTACTTGCGGCGCACGTCGAATGACTGGTCAAAGGAAAAGCGGCGCTAAAGCGACCGCACTCCAAACGCTTCGCGAGTGAAGAGGCGTCAGATGCTGCGCGCCAGCGTTTGGAGTGCGGTCGCTTTAGCGCCGCTTTCGGATGGCGGAATAACCCGGTTGCGCTCTCCAAGATCAACTCCGCACCGCCCAGCGCAGCTTGGCCGACGAGGCGCGCGGGTTGGCCGCGAGTTCCTCGGAAGAAGCGCGGGTGACTTCATGCGCCACGGCGGAATAGACGCCGTCCCGTTCACCAGCTTGAAACGCCTTCTTCACGCGCCGATCTTCGCCGGAATGAAACGTGAGCACGGCCGCGCGCCCGCCGGGTTTCAGGCACGACGGCAGATTCCGCAGAAACGTGTCGAGCGCAGAGAACTCATCATTCACCGCGATGCGCAGCGCCTGGAACACGCGCCGGATGGACGTTTCAATTTCGCCCGCCGGCAAAATGGTGAAGGAGGCCTTGAGCGTGTCATGGATGATTCGCGCCAGCGCCTGCGTCGTGGGTATAGGCTTCTTCTTGAGCGCACGGGCCAGGAGGCGTGCGTGCGGTTCATCGGCATTTTCCTCCAGCAACACGGCCAGCTTTTCTTCCGAGACGCGGGCCAGAAGTTGCGCCGCCGATTCGCCGCGCGTGGGATTCATGCGCATGTCGAGCGGGCCGGCTTCCTTGAAAGTGAAACCGCGCGCCGGATCGTCGAGTTGCATCGAAGACACGCCGAGGTCGGCGAGAATCATGTCCGCACCGAGGAGATTCTCCTTCATCAACACCTGCGGCAGGCCGGCGAAGTTGCTGCGGTGGGCGGTGAAACTCTCCGGTCCAAAACCCGCCGCGCGCAACCGCTCCTCGGTGCGTGGCAACTCCAGCGGATCGACATCTAGCCCCAGCAACCGCCCGCCCGGCGTGATGCGCGACAAGATTTCCCGCGCGTGACCGCCGTAGCCCAGAGTGGCGTCCACCGCGATCTCGCCGGCTTTCGGCGCGAGCACTTCGAGAATCTCCGCAACCATGACCGAGCGGTGCATCCCGGCGGGTGTCTTCCCCGACGCGATGATTTTCCCCACGTCCGCGCCGTAGCGTTCGAGGTTCAGCTCCTTGTAGCGCTCGTTGAACTTGCGCGGATTCTTGCCGCTGTAGCGCACGCGGCGTTTGTGAACGGGCGATGCGGGGGGAATGGGATTTTCGTCGGGCATGTTTTGCGTTCGTAGCGGCGTCTCGGTAGAGCGCCGGTGATCTCGTCAATTTGAATGGCGGCGCTCTGCCGAGACGCCGCTACGCCGCCCTTTTCGCGCCCATCCACTTCACAAGGCTTTCGAAGATCACCAAGCCATCGGCGCTGCCAAGCAGGCTCTCGCTCGCGCGCTCGGGATGTGGCATCAGCCCAGCCACGTTGCGCTGCGCGTTGCAGACGCCCGCGATGTTCTCCAGCGAGCCGTTGGGATTCGCCGCCTCGGTCGCCTGACCGCTCGCGTCCACGTAGCGCCAGAGCACCTGGCCATTCGCGTTCAACTTCGCCAGCGTTTCTTCGTCGGCAAAGTAGCAGCCTTCGCCGTGGGCAATGGGCACGCGCAGAATTTTATCCTGCGGAATGGTCTGCGTGAACGGAGTGGCGTGGTTCTCGGTCTTTAGGAAAACATTCTCACAGCGGAACTGGAGCGAACGGTTTCGCACCAGCGCGCCGGGCAGCAATCCCGCCTCGGTCAAAATTTGAAATCCATTGCAGATGCCGAGCACCGGCCCGCCCTGGGCCGCGAAATTCTGCACCGCCTGCATGATGGGGCTGAACCGCGCGATGGCTCCGGTGCGCAGATAGTCGCCGTAGCTGAAACCGCCGGGCACGATCACCGCGTCGGCGTCACCGAGCGAGGTGTCCTTGTGCCAGGCGTAGCACGCGTTGTGGCCGAGCACGTTTTTTAGAACGTGAACGGCGTCCTGATCGCAATTGGAAGCGGGGAACTGGAGAACGACGAAGTTCATTTTTATTTGGAACTCAGGAACTCAGGAAAGGAACCGGAAACTCGTGCCGTTCCTGCATTCCTGAGTTCCAAATTCATCATTCGATCTCGAAACGGTAATCCTCGATTACCGGGTTGCTCAAAATTTTATGGCACGCGTCGTCGATCTGTTGGCGCGCGGCCTCCTTGTCGGTGCCCGTCAGTTCGATTTCGAGATACTTGCCCACATGCACGGCGCCCACGCCTTGATAGCCCATGTGTTCGAGAGCGCCTTGCACGGTCTTGCCCTGCGGGTCCACGACCGCCTTTTTTGGAGTGATGATGATCTTTGCTTTCATGTCCGCGAATTTCGCGAGCGCGCAATTTGCGTCACGGCGGGCGAGGGGGGCGAGAAATTTTTCGTGCGGCTAAGTGTCCCCGGCGTCCCGCCGGCCAGAGGCGTGATGACAGAAGGCGTGGCTCGGCAAAGGGAGGCGCGTTTGGACTGACATAACATGTTCCCGGCGGGACGCCGGGGGCACGTTCAGCCCTGCCCCAATTCCTGCGACTTCTTCGCCGCTGCGCGCACCGCACTCATCAAGGCCGCGCGCACGCGACCCTTTTCCAATTCATGCAAGCCCTCGATGGTCGTGCCGCCGGGGCTGGTGACCATGTCCTTGAGCGCGCCGGGATGCAGGCCGGTCTCCAGAACCATCTTCGCGCCGCCGAGCAGCGTCTGCGCAGCGAGGCGCGTGGCGATGTCGCGCGGCAATCCCGCCGCCACGCCGCCATCGCTCAACGCCTCGATGATTTGAAAAACATACGCAGGGCCGCTGCCGCTCAAACCCGTGACCGCGTCGAGCAACGATTCCTTCACCGCGAAGGCCACACCCACCGCGCTCAACAGACGGTGCGCGAGTTCGCCGTCCTTCGTAGTGGCGTTTGCGCCGAGCGCGTAACCAGAGGCACCCGCACCGACCAGCGCCGGCGTGTTCGGCATCACGCGGATGACGCGCGCGCCGGGCGGCAAAGCCGCTTCCAATTTCTTGATCGTGACGCCGGCGGCGATGGAGACGAGAAGATGTTTCGCCGTGAAGCCGGGCTTCAATTCAGCCAAGACGGCGGCAACTTGATTCGGCTTCACGGCCAGCACCAGCACGCTGGCGAAGCGCAGCACTTCGAGGTTGGAGTCCGTGACGCTCGCGCCGACATCCTTGGCAAAGGCCTCGCGCGCCGGTTGGAAGACATCGCTGGCGATGACTTGTTTTGCGGCCACGATCTTCGAGGCAACAAACCCTTTCGCGAGCGCCGAGGCCATTTTGCCCGCTCCGAGGAAACCGATTTTTAACGTGGCAGCCATGCGTCGGTTTCTAACAACTCATGTGCAACGGCGGAAGGCATTTCGCGGGGAGCGAAGTCGCCCGCCCGGCCCGGCGCGTTGGTTGTTATTGAATCGTGCGGCCTGCGTTTGCACGCTGCCGCCATGCGTACCGCGAAAGCTTCAGTTCTGGAAAACTTCAAGGCACCGCTCGTCACGCGGGAATTTCCCCTGCCGGAAAATGTCGAAACCGGAGCGGCGCTCGTCCGCACGGAGATGGCCGGCATCTGTGGAACGGACGTGCATCTTTGGAAAGGTGAGTTGCCGATCAAACTTCCCGTCATCCTTGGCCACGAAACGGTCGGGCGCATCGTGGAACTGGGGGAGGGCCTGGAACAGGATTGGACCGGACAACCGTTGAACGTCGGCGACCGCGTGACGTGGAACTCCACCGTGTCCTGCGGGCAGTGCTACTACTGCGCGGTGAAACGCCAGCCTACCCGCTGCCCGCAACGTCGCGCCTACGGCATCGGCTACCGCTGCGATGAGGCGCCACATTTCCTCGGCGGCTACGCGGAGTTTCATTACCTGCGACCACGGGCGACGATTTTCAAATTGCCCGACGACCTGCCCACGGAGTCCGTCATCGGCGCGGGCTGCGCGCTCATCACGGCCATTCACGGAGTCGAGCGCACGGGGATCGAATGGCAGGACACCGTGGTCGTGCAAGGCGCGGGGCCGGTCGGCATCGCCGCGCTGGCCGTGGCGAAAAGCGCCGGGGCTTCGCGCGTGATTTTGATCGGTGGCCCGAAAGCTCGCCTCGAAACCGCCCGGCGCTTCGGCGCGGATGAAGTGATCGATCTCGATCAAGTGCGTGAACCCGCCGCGCGCCTCGACGCCGTGCGCCAACTCACCGGCGGCTACGGCGCCGACGTGGTGATGGAATGCGTCGGTCATCCGAGCGCCATCGGCGAAGGCATGGAGATGTGTCGCGACGGCGGAAAATATCTTGTGCTCGGTCATTACTGCGACGCGGGGCCGGTGCTGTGGAACCCGCACGTCATCACGCGCAAGCAACTGCAAGTCTTCGGCTCGTGGTCGAGCGAGCCACGACACTTGAAAGCGGCGATTGATTTTCTGCGCGCGAATCAGGAGCGGTTTCCTTTCGCGCAGATGGTTTCGCATCGCTTCACGCTGGCGCAGGCGAACGAGGCGTTGCAAACCACGGCGCGGTGGGAGGCGTTGAAGAGTGTGATTGTGCCGGAGTGATTGGGAAAATTCCAAAACCCAAACTCCAAACAAAATCCAAAATCCAAGAAGGCAGCTCGCGGCCTGCTGCTGGCAAGAGAAAGCGACCGCAGCCGTTGAAGTTTGAAATTTGGTGTTTGGAATTTCTTTGGAGTTTGGGTTTTGGGATTTGGAGTTTTGCCACGCACCGTTTCCCGCCAGTTTAACCGTAACTAGGGACTTTACTTCCCGGCGCACGCTCCTAGCCTTGCCGCCGCGTGCTCCCACAAAAGCCAGTCACCTTAGCGGAGATCGCCCGGCGCGCGGGCGTGAGCGTGATGACTGTGTCGCGCGCGCTCCGCAAGCAGAGGAACATCTCCCCGGAGACGCAGAAAAAAATCCAGACCATCGCCGACGAGCTCGGCTACCGCCCGAACCCGCTCGTCTCCGCGCTGATGACCTATCGCCGCGCGGCCAAGCCCGTCGAGTCGCACCTGAGCATCGGCTTCATCACGAATTTTCCGACGCGCGACGAGTGGAAGAAGTCGAAGCTCTACGAAAGTTTTTATCAGGGCGTGGCCGAGTCGGCGGACCGGCACGGCTACGGCGTGGAAGTGTTCTGGCTGCGCGAGCCGGGCATGACTTCGGAACGGCTCACGCAAATTCTTCTCACCCGCAGCATTCACGGGCTGGTCGTCGCGCCGCTGCCGGTCGCGCACGGTGAACTGGAAATGGGCTGGGAAAATTTTTGCGCCGTCACCCTCGGTTATTCGCTCACCAAGCCGCTCTTGCATCGCGCGGTGAATCATCAATTCCGCTCCATGCGCTCGGCGATGCGTGAGTTGCGCACGCTCGGCTACCGGCGTCTCGGACTCGCGCTGCCGGCGAGCCTGAACGAGCGCGTGGACCGGCAATGGGTCGCGAGCTTTCTGGTCGAGCAGCTTGACCTCGATCATTCCGTGCCGCTCTTCGTGCCGGATGACGCGCAGTGGAACTTCGACAGCTTCCGCAAATGGTTCGGCGCGCACCAACCGGACGTGGTCATCGGCCATGAAGAAATCGTGCTCGAATGGCTGAAGAAGATGGGCGTGCGCGTGCCGGATGACGTGGGCTTCGTGCATTTGAACTGCGCGGACCAGAGCGGGACGTTCGCGGGCATTTACCAGAACGGCCCGGCCATCGGTGCGGTGGCGGTGGATTTTCTCATCGGCATGATTCACCGCAACGAGCGCGGCCTGCCCGTCCTGCCGCACTCGCTGCTCGTCGAAGGAACGTGGGTGCCCGGCAAGACTGTCCGTGCGCGCAAGACGGCGGCGAAGGCGAAAGCGTAGCCGGAGTTCACGCTTCCGCTTGTCCCCTCCCCATCCGGCGCGAACCAGCTAAAGCTTGGACTCCAACTCAACCTGAAGGTTGGACTCCAGCGGCTGCCCCAGCGGCAAATCCTCCGGCAGCGGCACGAACTCGCGAATCTTGTTCCAGAGCGGCGTGAAATCCTTGTTCACGTCACCGCTCAGGCAGTCGGTGATTTCACCTTGGGCTTCGGGATATTTATCGATGACTTTCTTGAAGGAGAAATTTGGGTCGTAAAAGGCATAGACCAGCTTGCGCATGTTCTCCACGCCCTGCCGCATGTAGGTGGCGTAATGTGAAAAACGCTGCGGAGAGAAATCTTGCGCCACCAGCGCTTCATGCACCGTGTCGCCCGCCAGCACGCCGCTCTTGAGCGCAATCATCAGGCCGCTGGAGAAAACCGGATCGAGAAAGGCGAAGGCGTCCCCCACGAGCAGCAAGCCCTCGCTGCCGCAATGTTTCGCGTGCTGCGTGTACTCGCTGATGATGTAATACTGACCGACCTGCTGGCCCACCGAGAGGTGATCCTTGATCCAAAGGTTCTCCTCCACCTCGCGGTCAAAGATCGCCTGCAAATCCTTCACGCCGCCGCGCGTAAGATATTTTCCATCGGCCACCACGCCCACGCTCATCATGTCGTTGTGCTGCGGGATGTGCCAGAACCAGCCCTTCTCTGGGAGCATGGCTACGGTCGTCTGCCCCTCGTCAATGCCCGGCTCGCGCTTCGAGCCTTTGTAGTACGTCCACACCGCGACCTTGTTCAGATACGGATCACGCTGCCGCCAGCCGTTGCGCACGGCGGTGAAGGCTTCCTTGCCCGTGCAGTCGAGCGTCATCGGCGCGCGGAACTCGACGGTCTCGCCGGATTTTTTCTGCGCGCGCACCCCGACCACGCGGTCGCCTTCGCGCAACAGTTCTTTCACGGAGATTTCTTCAATCACTTCCGCACCCTTGCTGCGTGCGTTGTTGAGGAGAATTTCGTCGAACTCGCTGCGCAGAATCTGCCAGGTCTGCGCGACCGACTCCTTGTCGTAGCGGTTGAAGAAATAAAACGGCTGGCTGGCGCGCCCGTTCGGCGACACGAAGACCACGCTGTACTTCTTCACGAAGGGGGACTGCTTCATCATGGGAATCAGCCCCAGTCGCTCCATCGGCCCGTAGGTGAACGGGATCATGGACTCGCCAATGTGGTAGCGCGGGAACTTCTCGCGCTCCAGGATGAGCACGCGGTGGCCGTGCTCGGCGAGAATGGCGGCGGACGAACTGCCCGCCGGACCGCCGCCGATGATGAGAACGTCGTAGTCTGTTTTCATAAAATTATTTCTTCAATTTCTCAGGTGGCAAAATTTCCACGATCTCGGCAAGCGCGCGTTGCTGCGTATCGAAGTGTGTGTTGCGCCGGCCGTAGAGCGTGTGCTGGCCGGTGATTTTCAGCGCGCCATTGATGAAATCGTCCGAGGCGACACGCAGATAGGCCTTGGGCCGGCTGGCATGGACCACCGCGCAGTCGCTCAGGATATGGCCGAGCGGCTCACGCTCCGCGAGAATGAGCTTGCGCGCGGCGGGCGCGAAGAGCGCGAGGTTCATCTTGATTGCGCCGAACTCCACCGGACGGTCGCTGCCGTCGAGCACCAGCACCACTTCGCGAAAGTAGAAGTCTCCGCGCTGCTGGCTGCGCAGGACCGCGAGATGAATCTTCGCGCCGTGAAATTTCTCCAGCGTCGGCGTCATGTCGTCCTGATGCACGAGCAGCGCGCGATACGGCTCCGGCACCGTGTCGCCCGACACCGCTTCAATGGGCGGCAAGGCCAGCCCTTGCTGCGCGTAAAAATCATCCAGCGGATACGCGATGGGCAGCGCAGTCGGGGCGAACGGGGATTTGGCGTCGGTGGTCATGGTCTGGTCAGCGCAGTTTGCGTTCGAGTTCCGCCACGGAGGGGAGCAGGCCGCGCAGTTTTTTTGGCAATAAATCCACCAGCTTTGTCCGCCACTTGGCCACCCCAATGGGCGTGGTGCAATTCCGCAGCGCGTATTCCACCGTGAGTCGCTTATGATCGCGGCACAGCAGCAGCCCGATGGTCGGCTGGTCGCCCTCGTGGCGCATCTGATCGTCCACGGCGGCGAGATAAAAATTCATCTGCCCCGCGTCACGCGGCTCGAACGCCTCCATCTTGAGGTCAATGACGAAGAAGCACCGGAGCCGCAGATGATAGAACAGCAGATCAACCGGGTAGTCCTCCCCATCAACTTCCAGTCGCACCTGCCGCCCGACGAAGGCGAAGCCCACGCCGAGTTCGAGCAGGAATTTCTGGATGTGATCGACGAGCGCGATTTCCAGATCGCGCTCCTGGGCGTCCGGCCCGAGCGCGAGAAAATTGAACGTGTAAGGATCCTTGAGCATCTGCTGCGCGAGGTCGGATTGCGCGGGCGGCAGGGTGGCGGCGAAGTTGTTCAGCGCCTTGCCGGCGCGCTTGTGGAGCTTGGTGTCGATCTGCACTTCAAGCACGGAGCGCGACCAACCGTGCGTGAGCGCCTGCCGCGCATACCAGAGGCGGTCGGCGGAGTTCTTGACGCGGTCGAGGAGCACGCGGTTATGGCCCCACGGCAGCGACGCGAACGGCTCGGGCGGGAGATCGAATTCCAATTGTGCCACAGGCTGTGGCACTTTTGTTCGCGCCAATTGTGCCACAGCCTGTGGCACAATTGGGCGGCCCGTCTTTCCTTTCGATTCAGGCAATTGTGCCACAAGCTGCTGCACAAATTGTCCGGCAAGCTGCCGGACGGACTCGCCACTGGAATACGCTTCCACGAAGGCGCGCATATATTTCAGGTTGCGGCTGGTCAGTCCGCTCATGTCGGGGAACTCCTTCCGCAAATCTCTCGCCAGCCGCTCGATGACCTTTGCACCCCAGCCCTCGGCCTGCTGGCTCCGTAAAATCTCGCGCCCGATGTGCCAGTAGAGCAGCACCAGCTCGCGATTGACCGCGAACGCGGCCCGCACCTGTGCCAAGCGCACGCGCCGCTTCAAGTCCGCCAACAGCGCGCCGTAGGCGGCGGGCTGCGCGGGCTTCAAAGACTTGCTGGCGCGTTTCGATTTCACGTCGTCCGATCGGTCAGATGTTGCGGCAGGAAGAACTCGTGCAGCAGTCGGTCCACTTCAAGCAGCGCCTCGCGGTTTAGTTTCAACTCGTCGCCTTCCACGGTGAGGAAGCCCCGGTCCTTGAGGCGTTGCAGCGGGGCGGCGAAACGCTCCAGCACGTTCACGCCAAACTTCTTTTGGAAGTAGCTCACGCTGTTCTGGCCGAGCTTGAAGTGCAGGATGAATTCGCGGAGGAGATGCTCGTCATCCGTCGGCACATACGCGCGATAGACAGGCAATTCTCCTTTGTTCACGGCGGCGAGATAGGGATCGAACTCGTGCTGGTTCTGGTAATGCACGCCGTTCAATCGTCCGAAGCTGGCCACGCCGATGGAGAGAATATCCGCACTGGAGAAAAGCCCCTCGCGATAGACGAACTTCACCTTCGCCGGATCCTTCACCACCGTCGTGGCGCTGGTCACGGTGTAGCCAATTTTCTCGAACTCGTTATAGGCGTACTGAACCCAGCGGCGCTTCGTGTCCCAATCGGCTACGGGCGCGACGAGTTTCCCCTGCGCCTTCATCTGCTGATAGATGCCGGTGTTGTAGGGCACTTCCATCTGGTAAATCGTCACCGAGTCGGGCTGGAGCGCGACGGCTTTGGCGACGGTTTCCTTCCACTTGTCTTCCGTCTCCTCGACCATGCCGGCGATGAGATCGATGTTGACCTGCGGGAAGCCAATCTCTCGCGCGTAATTGTAGGCGCGGATGATTTCCTTCGAGCGATGCGCGCGTCCGTTGATCTCCAGAATGTGATCGTCGAAGTGCTCGATGCCCAGGCTCAACCGCGTCACGCCCATGTCGCGAATCGCCTGGAGCTTGTGATCGGTGAGCGTGCCCGGCTCGGCCTCGAAGGTGATTTCCTCCGCCGCGTCCCACGGCAGCAACGCCTTCATGCTCTCGCTAAGAAACTTCAATTGGTTCTCAGAGAGATAGCTCGGCGTGCCGCCGCCAAAGTAGAGGAAGCGCGGCTTGCGTCCGCGGATGACGGGCTTGCTCGCGTAGGCCGTGAGTTCTTTCAACACCGCGTCGATGTAGCCTCGAATCGCCGCCGCATCCTTGTCCGTATAGACCTTGAAGTAGCAAAAGTGGCAACGCTTCCGGCAGAACGGAATGTGCGTGTAGAGGCCGAGGTCGCTGCCCGGCTGGGGCGCGCGCTCCAGCGCCTCGCGAAACTGCGGGATGATCTCCGGCTTCCAGAATGAGAACGGCGGATAGTTCGAGATGAAGTAGCTGCCGACGGTCGTCTCCTTCTGCATCGGAGGCGCGGTCGGCGTCGGCGCGGGGGCGATGGTGATAGTGCTCATGATTATTTCTTCGCTCCAAAACAATAGACACTCCCGTCATCCGACCCGACAACGAACCGGCCATCGCTCACGGCGGGCGAACTGCCCACCGGCTGGCCGATTTCGTAGTTCCACAATTCCTGGCCGTCGCTCAGGCGCACGAGATACACGCGCCCGTCGTCCGATCCGACCACCACTTTGTCGCTGGCTATGGCGGGCGAGCTGTCCACCTTGCCGCGCGTGGGCAGCACCCAAAGCTCTTTGCCATCGGCGCGATTGACGCAGTGCAGGCGCTTGTCGCGCCCGCCGAAGACCACGCGATCGCCCGTCACCGCTGCGGAGGAGAAATACGGGAAGGCGCGGTCGCGGAACGTCCACAAGTTCGTGCCCTTCTCCAAATCCACGCAGAGAAACTCGTTCTCGTAATGCCCGTAGTAGGCCTTGCGATCCACAATGGCCACCGAACCGGCGATGTACGCGCCGCCATCAACCTCCTTCACTTTCGCTCCCGTTTTCAGATCGATGACATGCAGAATCGCGTCGCAACCGCCGAAGACGGTCTTGCCGTCGTAAATCGCGGGCGAGCCGTTGATGTAGTTCCCGGACTCATAGACCCAGTTGCTTTTCCCCGTGGCCGCGTCCACGCAATGCAGTTTATAGTCATGGCTGCCCACGATGATTTTCAGCGCACCGCCCTCGCGAAAGAAATTCGGCCCGCCCACGATCTTGTCATCCGTCTTGTATTTCCACAGCAGCTTGCCGTTCGTGGCGTCCACCGCGTGCAACACGCCGAGCAGGTCGCCGAAGAAAACTTTCCCATCCATGACCAGCGGCGAGGACTCGATGGGCTCGCCCGCCGCGTACGTCCACAGCTTCTTGCCGTCGGCCAGCGCGAACGCCCAGAGATTGCTGTCCGCCGAGCCGATGAAGACCGTGCCACCGACAATCGCGGGCGATGATTTCACCTCGCCGCCAGTCTTCATGCTCCAGAGCAGCGCGGGTTTTTCAGGAAGTTTTTCCGTGGAGACGCCGGTGAGCGAAGGGTTCGCGCGGAACTGCGGCCAGTCCGCCGCGTGGAGCGCCACCGCGAGAAAAACCATCAGGCCGCCCGTGCTGCGCACGAGGGGCCGTTGGAAATGGCGTCGTCCTGTTTTCACGAATGGCCGGACTATCAATCACGCCGCGCGCAGACGCAACGGAATTGTACTTACACGTATTAACTTCGAGCCACCCGTCCAGCCCTGACTGAACCACGGAAAACACGGAAGACACAGAAGGGGGGCAAAGGACTCTCCGCAAACGGCGCTGCTTCCGGTCGACTCCTTTCCGTGGTTTCGGTGTCTTCCGTGGTTGAGGAATCGGATTTCCGACTTGTTCACAACATCGTGACCCGAATGTTGATAACCCTCGCTTGCGCCCGGTGTCCGCCTGCGTAGCCTGAGCATAGTTCGTGCTTTTGCACCCAAGCAGGTCGGATGACTCAACCAAACACAACCAGGCGGCGGCGCAGTTTCCAAGGAAAGCGCCCGTCAATGCAGCGGCCATTCAACGCTGAAGACGTGTTGTCGTTTCCCACGGCGACGATGAGCCGTGCCGATGACTCCTGCCAAAAACCGACTGGGCTGGACAATTCGCGGCAGACTGGAAGCGCTGATTTCCAAACCGGCGCGGACTATCTGGGGAGCGCAACGCGCCGATTTGGGAAATCGGCGCTCCATCCACCAGGCCGTTCAGTTCCAAGATTTTTCGGTGCAATGCCGGGCCGGAGTGCTACTCTCCTGTGCAGTTCACCCAGCAAACCCATGACGACCAAACCTGAACCTGCGGCCATGAAGGCACTTCATCTCCGGCGTGCCCGCGCCTTCACCTTGATTGAACTGCTCGTGGTTATCGCCATCATCGCCATCCTCGCCGCGCTGCTGCTGCCGGCTCTGGCGAAGGCGAAGGAGAAGGCCAAGCGCACGGAATGCCTGAACAACTCCCGGCAGTGGGCGCTGGCGAACCATATTTACTCGTCGGACAGCGAAGACACCTTGCCGCGTGACGGCATGGGCGAGAGCGGCAGTTATCCAGGCAATGTCTTTGGCACGCCACCCGTCCAGACGGGCCATCCGACGGACCCGAACGCGTGGTTCAACGTGCTGGGGCTTGAAGTGGGGGACAAACCGCTCTCCGCTTATTGGGTCGCGCCTGGCACGGCGAGCTTCAACAACAACTCTGCGAACCTGCCGTTCCCCGGCGGCAACGGGAAAATCTGGCATTGCCCGTCGGCGAAAATGAAAGCTTCGGACGGAGTGTCGGGCGGAGGTCGCTACGGATTTTTCAGCTACGCGATGAACATCGATCTGAAGAAGCGCACCCCCACCGTGAACTTCACCTATCCGGACATGCCCCGCCTCGCCGGCATTGCCAACCCCACGGCCACCGTGCTGATGTTCGACAATGTTTTTAACCCACAGACGGAAGTTGTGAACGGGTCGCCCCAGTTCAACTCGGTGAATCCGGCCAACCGCTGGCGCAGCTTTGCTTCCCGGCATGAAAATGGCGGAATGATCAATTTCCTCGATGGACACGCCGCCTATTTCAAACTGTCCGTCGTGCAAAACGGAGCCGGTGCCAACGAGGGTCTGAACTCCGACCTCATCTGGAATGCTCCGTACCGTGTCCTGAATCCCTAACCCAACTGACCATGAAAAAAGCTCTACTGACCCTCCTAACCATCTCTCTCAGCTTGCTGCCCGGTCGCAGCGAGAATGTTCTGAGTGACTCTTTCACGTCCTATCCGAATGGCTCCATCGTCGGCGCGCTCGGCTCTCCGTGGATCAATAACTCTGGCGCGGCCGGCACCATGCTCGCCTCCAATGCCAGTCTCGAAGTCAGCACCAGCCGCGCCGAAGACATCTCAGCCCCCACCAGCCGCTTGTTGACCAACACCACGGATGGGGCGGCTTATGCCAGCTTCAACGTCCGGTTTATTTCCCTGCCATCGACGAACGGCACCTATTTCGCCCACTTCATTGCACCGGGACTGGTGGGTGCCAACTTGGGCAACCATCGCGGTCGGATTTTTGCCTCGATCACCAATACAAGTGCGGCCGGCAAATTCCGCCTGAGCATTGGCAACACCTCCGGTAGCAGTCCGGCCAACGCACCCTATCCCACGGAACTGGACACCAACGTGACCTACAAAGTGGTGACCCGCATTGATCTCAACACCGGGTTTTGCACCTTGTGGATTGACCCCACGAGCGAATCCGATCCTTCTGTCACCGATACCACTGCATTGGGTGCGCAAGGAGTCGCTTACTACGGTTTCCGGCAGTCCACTGGCGAAGGTGTGTCTCGCATTAATAACCTGCGCGTCGGCTCCACGTTTGCGGACGTGGCGGGGGCGAACGGTCCGCCGAGCGTTTCCTCCATCAATTCTTTCAACTTACCGGCCAATGGTTCGTCGGGCCTGATTGCCTTTACCATCGGGGACATTGAAACGCCGGTTGGTTCGCTCACCCTTTCCAGCACATCCACCAACACCACCCTGCTGCCCACCAACAACATTGTTTTTGGCGGCAGCGGATCGAGTCGCACCGTGACCATTACACCGGTGCCGGGGCAGGAAGGCACCAGTGTGGTCAAGATCACCGTGACCGACAGTAGCAATGCTACCGCCACCACCACTTTCACCGTCACCGTGGGCGCGCCCACGATTTCCAACATTGGTAACCAAGTGACGCCCACGAACTCCGTCTTGAGCGGCGTGGCCGTCACCGTGAACGACGCCGAGACGCCCGGTAGCCTCATCGTCACCGCCACCTCTACTAACACCACCTTGCTGCCCAACGCCAACATCACCGTGGTGGGCAGCGGTGCAAACCGCACCCTGACGCTCGCTCCGGCGGCGGATCAGGCGGGCATCACGCTCGTGACCGTCACCGTCAGCGACGGCACCCAATCGGCCAGCGACTCGTTTCTACTCACCGTGTTTCCGAAGTTGGGGCTGTTGATTAACGAGCCGTTCACCTACCCGGACGCGCCCATCGCGGACTTTTCCACCCCGTGGATCAATCACAGCGGCACCTTTGGCCAGACGGTGGTTCGAGGCGGCAAGCTGTTGCTGGTTCAAACCAACACCGAGGATTTCAACTTGGAAATCAGGCCCTACGTCCCATCACCAAACGACGGCGTGATTCTCTACGCCAGTTTCTTGGTCAACTTCACGAACCTGCCCAGCGCGGGCGGCGGCTACTTCTCGCACTACAAGGACATCGGCACGCTCAACTTCCGTGGGCGCGTTTTCTCCAGCGCGCAAGGCGCGCCCGCCGGGCAATTCCGCCTCGGCGTCGCCAATACCGCCGCCGCCATTACCACCAACGGTCTCCATCCCACCTTCCTCACCACTAACCAGACTTACCAAGTGGTGACGCGCTACAACGTGGGCACGGCGGAGACCGCGCTGTGGATCAACCCAGCCTCTGAGAGCAGCACCAGCGTCGCTGCCACCGACGCGGCTGGAAACATCACGGTGGACTCCTACGCGTTCCGCCAGGACAACGGCATCGGCGTCTTCACGGTCGATGACTTGAAGGTCGGCACTGAGTTCGCGGATGTCTCCACGGTGGTGCAAAGCTACTCCCTCCGCATCTTCCAGTCCGGCGCAGATGTCGTCTTGGCCTGGCCCACGGCGGCCACCGGGTTCACGTTGCAAGTGAACACCGACTTGAACACGACCAACTGGGTGAACGTGGGCACCACGCCCACGGTGGTCGGCAGCGAAAACTTCGTGACCAACACCGCCCCCACGGGCAACGCCTTCTTCCGTCTGAAAAACTGAGACGGGGAAAACAGTTTTGCACGGGCGGCGTTCGCAAGAACGCCGCCATTTTTGTTTTTGGAACGGAGCGCCGGCTTCCAGCACGGCGCGAGGGAAGTGGCTACTCACCAACGCGCCGTGCTGGAAGCCGGCGCTCCGAGAGCGGCCCGGCCACGCCTTACCGCCGGGGCGGCGGCTGCGTGAAGACGCCTTTGATTTTCTCCAGCCAGTTCGTCCGCTTCTTTTCACTGGCGGTCGGGGCGAGGCGTTCGCACGCGCCGTTGCATTCGGGACAAAAGCGGCGCGGCATGCCGCCGGCCACCCGCAGTTCACGCACGCAATGGGCGCAGAAAACTTGCTGGCACTTGATGCACTGCGTTTGCGCCGCCACCCCGGGATGATGCGCGCAACAGGGCGCGCCGTCCGGCATGTAAGTCGGCGGCGCGGACGGCGCGCCGAGCACGAGGTCGGGCACGGAGATGTGCGCGGGGGCTTCGGCCACGAGCAGTTCCACATCGCCGAGGCGCAGCGTCTGGCCGGTGAGCACGGCGGCTTCCTGCACGCGCGCCTGATCCACGAAGGTGCCGTTGCGCGAGTTCAGGTCGCGGACCATCAGCGCCTCGTCCATGAGCCACACCTCGCAATGCTGGCGCGAGACGGACGGATGCGGCACGAGGAAATCATTTTCGCCCTCGCGTCCGAGGCGGTTGCAGCCCGGCGTGAGGAGAATTTCCGGCAGCGCCAGGCTGGAGTCTTTGGCCAGCAATCTTGCCATGTGAATGAATCTCGAACTGGCGGACAAATTTCTCTGCGTGTGTTCCGTGCCGCCGCACGGTGTGAGCAATGTGAGGGAACAGCCAAGTGAATGCGCCAAAAAAATGTGGCGGCAGGCATCCTGCCTGCCAATGAGGGCCGGCTTCCAGCCGCCCGAGAAGATGTTCAAATGGCGAGCAACCAGAAAATCTTTCATCACGCTTCTTAGTGGATGCTTTTTCCGCCGGGCTGGAAGCCACGGCTCACTGGCAGGCAAGATGCCTGCCGCCACGCTTCAGAACGCCGGGGGCACCCTCCATCGTTTCTCTCAATCGCCCGTTAAAACTTCTCGCATCGCCATTGCCGCCGGCAGCGTGTAAATCCGTGGTCATCCGTGGTTGAAAAATGAAAAAACTGTTGCGCTCCCTGGTCGGACTGCTGTTCCGCTTCCGCGCTTACAACGAGGAAGTGTTGAAGACGCCCGGCCCCGTGCTGCTCCTGCCGAACCACTCCTCGTGGCTCGACTGGCTCTTCCTCCTCATCTGCACCGACGAGGACTGGAAGTGCGTGGTCTCGCAAAAGACGGCGCAGACCTCGTGGCTGCATCGCAAGATCATGATCAACCGCCGCACCTTTCCCATCGACACCGATTCGCCCTACGCGGTGAAACACATGGCGGAATTTTTGAGCAAAGGCGGACGGCTCGCGCTCTTTCCCGAAGGCCGGCTCTCGCGCTCCGGCACGTTGATGAAGCTCTTCGACGGCACCGGCTTCTTGCTCCACAAGACGGGCGCGAAAGTCATCACCTGCTACCTGCGCGGCGCGAACCGGCTGCCGCTCTCGCCGAATCCGAATGACAAAAAATGGTTCCCGACCATCACCGCGCACTTCAGCGAAGTGCTCACGCCGCCGCACGTCGAGAAGATGAGCACGGCCCAGGCGCGCGCGCTGTTCACCAACTGGCTGCGCGACCGGATGGTGTTGCAACAGTTCGACACCGAGATGCAGTTCGGCCCGCAGACCATCATCGAGGCCGTGTCCGAAACCGCCGCACGTTTTCCCAAGCACGTCGTGATGGAGGACGTGAGCACCTGTGTGAACTACCGCCGCCTGCTGGTCGGCTCGGAACTGATGGCGCACCAACTGGGCCGCGTGTTGAACACGGAAAAAACTCGCGTCGGCGTGCTGCTGCCGAACGTGAACGCCACGCCCGTGGTGCTGATGAGCCTGTGGGCGCTGGGCAAGGAGCCGGCCATCTTCAATTTCTCCACCGGCCCGGTCATCATGCTGGCGTGCGCACAGCTTGCGGGCGTGAAGCAGGTCATCACCTCACGCGCCTTCCTCGCGCGCGCGAAGCTGGACGTGAAGGCGCTCACCGACGCGGGCGTGGAATTCATTTACCTCGAAGACATTCGCAAGCGCATTTCGGGCGCGGCGAAACTCAGCACAATGCTGAAGCAAACCTTCGCGCCCGGCTTGCTGCCGGGGCGCATCGGCTCGAACAGCACCGCCGCGATTCTTTTCACCAGCGGCTCGGAAGGCGTGCCGAAGGGCGTTGAGCTGACGCACCGGAACATTCTTGCGAACATCCGCCAGATGCTGGCCGTGACCGACCTCACCGACCGCGACAAAATTTTTAATGCGATGCCGCTGTTCCACAGCTTTGGCCTCACCGTCGGCACGCTGCTGCCACTGGTGCGCGGCATGTCGGTGTTCATCTACCCGTCGCCGTTGCATTACCGCGTGGTGCCGACCGTGTTCTACAACACCGACTGCACCATCATGCTCGGCACGAACACGTTTCTGAACGGCTACGCGCGCAAGGCGCACACCTACGACTTCCGCAGTCTGCGCTACATGTTCGCCGCGGCGGAAAAATTGCAGGAAGCGACCGCGACGGCATGGGCGCAGCGCTTCGGCGTGCGCGCGCTGGAAGGCTACGGCGCGACCGAGTGCGCGCCGTGCGTGAGCGTCTGCACGCCGCTGCAACCCAAGCACGGCTCCGCCGGACGCTTCATGCCCGGCATGGAATACAAACTCGAAGACGTCGAAGGCGTGACGACCGGCGGCCGCCTGTTCGTGCGCGGGCCGAACGTGATGAAGGGTTACCTGAACGCCGACGCGAACGAAAAGTTCCTCGCGCTCGGCGGCTGGTACGACACCGGCGACATCGTGCGCGTGGACGAAGAAGGCTACGTGTTCATCCAGGGCCGCCTGAAACGCTTCGCGAAAATCAGCGGCGAAATGGTGAGCCTGACCGCCGTCGAAGACGCGCTGGCCGGGGCGTTTCCGCAGTATGGATTGCGCTGTCAGATCGCCGTCATCGCGCGCCCCTGCGACGACAAAGGCGAGAAACTCATCGCCGTGTCAAACGAAGCCAAGCTCACGCTCGACGAAGTGCGCGCGGCGATCAAAGCGAAGGGACTCCCGAACCTCGCCGCGCCGCGCGAGGTGAAATTTATCCACGAGATACCCAAGCTCGGCACGGGGAAGACGAATCATCGCGAGTTGGAGAAGCTGGTCTGAACGGAGCGCGGACCGCCGAGTCCGCGTAATTCAGAAAATGAACCACGGAAAACACGGAAGACACGGAAAGGAAGCCGCGCGATCAAACCGCCTCCCCTCTTCATTTCCCCTTCCGTGTCTTCCGTGTCTTCCGTGGTTAAAAATTTTTTTGATGATCGCGCGGACTCTGCGGTCCGCGCTCCGATGAAGTGAGCGCACTGGAAACCATTCAACTCCGTGTGCATGGCGAGGCCGCGCTGCCTACACTCATCTACCTCCCCGGCCTGCATGGCGACTGGACGCTCGTCTCCAGCTTTCGCGCCGCCGTGACAGGGCGCGTGCGCTTCGTCGAGTTCACTTACCCGTGCCGTACCGACTGGTCGCTGGAGGATTACGCGCAGGCCGTCGTGGAAGAACTCGTTGCGCAAGGCATCACCAGCGGGTGGATTCTCGCCGAGTCCTTCGGCTCACAGGTGGCGTGGAAAATTCTGGAACTTGCGGACAGGCGGTTTGAACCGGCGGGCGTGATCTTCGCCGGCGGCTTCGTGCGGCATCCGGTGATCTGGGGCGTGCATGGGTTTCACTTCGCGCAGCGGTGGCTGCCATGGCCGTGCTTCCAACTGCTGCTGAAATTCTACGCGCGCTTCGCCCGACTGCGCCACCGGCAGGCGCCCGAGACGCTCGCGGCGATTGATGAATTCGTCCGCCGCCGCACGCGCGCGGACAACCTCGCCATCGCATCGCGCTACCCGCTCATCGCACGCGCGGATTTTCGTGACACGGCGCGGCGCATGACGCTCCCCGTCTTCGCGCTCACGGGATTTTTCGATCCGATTGTGCTGTGGCCGTTCGTGCATCCGTGGTTACGAAGAAATTGTCCCGGCTTCCGCGAACGCCGCATCATCTTCAACGCCGACCACAACGTCCTCGCCACCACGCCGCAAAAATCCGCAGAGCAAGTGCTGGCGTGGATGAAAGTCACTGACTGAGGAGCGCGGACCGCCGAGTCCGCGCGATCATAATTTTTTAACCACGGAAAACACGGAAGACACGGAAGAGAAATAAATGGAAAGGCGGTTGGGATGCGTGGCTTCCATTCCGTGTGTTCTGTGTCTTCCGTGGTTGAACAGTTTTATGAACACGCGGACTCGGCGGTCCGCGCTCCTGGCACGCCTTACTCCGCCACCACGCGCAGGTTCTTTTCCCAGCCGAGCGCCTTCGCGGTCTGGAGCGGATACTGCCAGTCGGCTTCATTCGCGCCGCAAAGCGTGCCCCCGGCGTCCCGCCGGGCGGAGGCGTGGTGACGGATGGCGCTGCTCGTCAAAGGGTGGCGCGTTCGGGTTGGTGAACAGTTGTTCCCGGCGGGACGCCGGGGGCACGGCACGTCACTTCACCACGCGCAGGTTCTTTTCCCAGCCGAGCGCCTTCGCGGTTTGCAGCGGATACTGCCAGTCGGCTTCATTCGCGCCGCGCAGCGTGCCCCCGGCGTCCCGCCGGGCGGAGGCGTGGTGACGGATGGCGCTGCTCGTCAAAGGGTGGCGCGTTCGGGTTGGTGAGACGTTGTTCCCGGCGGGACGCCGGGGGCACGGCACGTCACTTCACCACGCGCAGGTTCTTTTCCCAGCCGAGCGCCTTCGCGGTCTGGAGCGGGTACTGCCAGTCGGCTTCATTCGCGCCGCGCAGTTCCACGCGGCAGCGTTCGCTGGCCATTGCCACGGCCTGCGGAATGTCGAGGATGCGCAGCACGTTCAAATAGTCCGGGCCGTTCGTGTGCGACTTGGGGAGATGCGTGAGCACCAGTTCATCCACCAGCGCGAAGAGCGAGGCGTAGAGGGCGTTCACCGCCATGTCGCCCTCGGCTTCGAGGCGGATGGGGAGTTTGCCCACACCGCCGGACATGCCAAACATCATCTGGTTGGTTTCTGACATACGCATCGCTTGAATCACGTTCACGATGTCCCACACACGCATTGAGTCCACTGTCGTGCCGAGCAGCATAAAGCGACGTCGAAGCTGCGTTTGCTTTTTCTGATCGCCTGCTATCATCCCGCGCGGCGCAAAATCACCGACTACTGCGCTTCCGTATGGCCCATGCGGATGAGCATTTGTCTCCGCAGGATTCCAGACGCGCAGGATGAGACGCTCTGGCTTTAGACGGGTCGACGCTGCCCAAGTGATGCGAATCCGAGTTACTGAATCAGTCGCGAGATCAATGTTGCCGCTTGCTGTCCCACCCGAACTTCCGCCCGCGCCACCTACGATCTTGGGGTTCGGCGAAGTCTTTGGCCAGCCGCCCAACACCTTTTCATCCAACGCTGAAAGCCAATTACTGCGCGCCGTGCCCCAAGATTCTTTAGTCATCGGCATCGCCGTGGGCGCGGGAGCAACGAACATCTCGTGAATCTTCGCGTTCACCGCGTCGCCCGGCAGCGTGGCGAACACTTTCAACTGTTCCGGCGAAAACAATTTCACCGCCGCGTTTTCGATCAGCGTCTCCTCGCCTTTGAGATGTTTGTTGAACCAGCGCATGACCGGCACCTGCAACTCCTGCGTATCCTTGTGGCCGCCGGGCGTGATGACGAGGCCGCACTTTTCGCCCGCGCCGAGCAGGTCATACACGCGCCGCACCTTGTCGCGGAGGCGCACCACGCCATCGAGCGGGAAGATGCCGTCGTCGTCCGTGTTGCAAATGAGCAGCGGGCGCGGTGCGGCCAGCGCGGCGAGCTGCGGATAATCCCAGCGATAGGTGTTCACGAAGAACATGCAGTCGCAATGCCCTTCCACCGCGCCATCCACGACGTGATTTTCCAAATCAGTAATTCCCGCGACCGGCGCGGCGGCTTTGATGCGCTCATCCATCGCGGTGACGAACCAACTGTAAGCGCCGCCGCCGCTGCGGCCGGTGATGCCGAAGCGGTTCGTGTCCACCTCGGGCCGGGTGCTCAGGTAATCGAGCGCGCGCATCCCGTTCCAGCACTCGACGCCAGCGGGCGTGTAGCCGCGCGAGTTCCACCACCACATGTTCTGGCGATACGTGCCGTGGTGTTCACCGAGAATCTCACCGGACTCCAGCGTGTCGATGACCAGGCAGACGTAGCCGTTCCGCGCGAACCAGATGCCATGCTGCTGATACGCCGCCTTCGTTCCGTAGCTGATCTTGTTCGTGACGACAGGGCTGTGACCGCAGACGTAGAGAACCGTCGGCGCGGGCTTGGTGAGATTCTTCGGCACATAAAGATTCGCGGTGACGTAAAGGCCGGGGCGCGATTGGAAGTGCAAGTTCTCCACCGTGAACGTGTCGTGCTCGAAGCGCTTCGTGACCGTGGCCTTCAAGTCCGTGCGCGGTGGCATGGGCGCGAGTCCGAGCATCTCGGCGAGTTCGGCGCGGCGCTGCGGCAGTTGCGCGAGCCACGCGTTGCTCGTGGTGAGATCGCTCAAACAACGATCCGAGATCGCGCGCGTCTCGCGGCGGAAGTATTCGGCGAGTTCCTGGTCCGCGACCTGCCACGCTGCGGGCAGCGTGGCGGCGTGGAGAGAGAACGCAAAGGCAGCGGTGAAAAATATGGCGAGCCGTTTCATGGATGTGCGGAGGATGCTGCGCCCGGCTTGCTCAGGCAATCATCAAGTTCGTCAGCCGTGCCCCCGGCGTCCCGCCGGGTGGAGTCATCGGAAGTAGAAACGGCGCTCGACGGTTTCGAGTCCTAACCCGGCGGGACGCCGGGGGCACCTGGTTTTGCCATTGCCTTCCCCGCCCTGCCCGCCAACGTCCCGCCATGAATTGTCTGCCGCTCATCGAGGCCAAGCGCGAAGGACGCACACTTTCTCCCGAACAAATCCACGCCGTCGTCGCGGGCGTCGTCGCGGAGACGATTCCTGACTACCAGCTCTCGGCGCTGCTCATGGCGATCTTTTTTCGCGGACTCGATCCCGTCGAGACGCGCGCGCTCACGCTGGCCATGCGCGACAGTGGCGACAAGCTCTCGTTCCCCAGCGATCCCGCGCGGCCCGTCGTGGACAAGCATTCCACCGGCGGCATCGGCGACAAAGTTTCGCTGCCGCTCGCGCCGCTGCTCGCGTGCCTCGGCTTTCGCGTGCCGATGATTTCCGGGCGCAGCCTCGGCATCACCGGCGGCACGCTCGACAAACTGGATTCCATTCCCGGCTATCGCTCACGGCTCACGCGCGAGGAAATTATCCAGCAAGTGCAGGACATCGGCTGCGTCATCTGCGGCCAGACGGAGACGATGGTGCCAGCGGACCGACGGCTCTATTCGTTGCGCGACGCGAGCGGCACGGTGCCTTCCATCTCTTTGATCACCGCCTCCATTCTCTCCAAGAAACTGGCGGAAGGAATCGAGGCGCTGGTGCTCGACGTGAAATTCGGCACCGCCGCCTTCATGCAAACCCGCGACGACGCCCGCGCGCTCGCGAAATCCATGACCGTGATCGCCAACGAAGCCGGCGTGAAGACGCGCTCGCTGCTCACGGACATGAACCGCCCGCTCGGCCGCACCGCCGGCAACTGGCTGGAGGTGAAGGAATCGGTGGAATGTCTCGAAGGGCGCGGGCCGGCGGATCTGCGCGAACTGGTCATTGATTGCGCGGCGCATCTGATGGTGGTGACGGGCAAGGAGAGCGAGCTTGCCGCCGCGCGCGCGAAAGCCGCCGCGCAACTCGACTCCGGCGCGGCGTTGCAGAAGTGGAACGAGATGCTGCGCGCGCAAGGCACGGATGTCGCCGCGTTCACGGACAAATTGTCGCGCGACCACACCGCGCCGGCGGTGTTGGAAGTGAAAGCGCCGCGAACCGGATTTGTTGCGAAGGCCGATGCGCGGATTCTGGGTGAAGTGGTGCGCGACCTCGGTGGCGGTCGCATGACGAAAGAGGCGGCGGTGGATTTTGACGTGGGCCTGGACCGGCTGGTTGCGGTGAGCGAGCCGGTTAAGGCGGGCGAACTGCTCTGCCGCATTCACGCGCGAACGCAGGCGCAGGCGGAAGGAGCCGTGGCGCGCGTGGTGTCGGCGTTTGAATTTTCAGATGCTCCCGCCAGCGCGCCGCCGCTGGTGGTGGAGATTTTGTAATGAATGAACACGCAGAATCATTCGGAGCCGAAAGCGGCGCTAAAGCGACCGCACTCCAAACGCTGGCGCGAAGCCCCAAGCGCCTCGTGCTGCGCGGAGCGTTTGGAGTGCGGTCGCTTTAGCGCCGCTTTTCCCACGCGCGCACAACGCCGGTTGCCCTGAAACGTCATTCCGCTACACTCGCCGCCTGTGAAACTGTCGCGCACCACATTGTTGCTCGTGCTGCTCAACGCCACCTGGCTGGCGGTGGCGAGCTGGTACATCGTGCGCCACTTCGACGGCGCGCCAGCTGAACCGCGCGTGCTGATGGTGACGAACTACGTGCCCGTGTTCAAAGCCTCGCGCCCGGCCACGCCCGCGCCCATCACCGTCATCACCAACATCGTCGCGGCCACGAATGAGTTTCGCTGGGCGCAACTGGAATCGGAGGATTACCGCGATTACATCAACCGGCTGCGCGCCATCGGCTGCCCGGAGCAGACGATTCGCGACCTCGTCATCGCCGACGTGGACAAGATGTTCGCGCCAAAAATGCACGCCGCCAGCGCCGGCCCGCGCGAGGTGAAATATTGGCAGCCGGTCGAGCAGGAAATGTGGGACGGCTCGGCGGAGCAGGCCGCGCTGCGCCAGCAACGCGCCGTGGACTACGAAAAGCGCGAGGTCATCCGGCAGTTGCTCGGCGTGGATTTGATCGGCGAACGGCTGCGCGTGCAGGGCCAGTCGGATTATCACGGGCAGCGCCTCGGCTTTCTGCCGGAGGAAAAACGCGCGCAGGTCCGCAGCGTGCTGGATCAATTTGCCGACCAGGAGCGCGAGCTGATGGAGGAGCAAATCGACAACGGCGACGGCTTCCTCGCCACCGGCGATCTCGCGCGGATTCGCAAAGCGAAAGACGCCGCGCTGACGCCGCTGCTCACACCCGAGGAGCGCGCGCAGTATGATTTGTGGTTCTCCGATTCCGCCAGCGCCGTGCGCCAGAGCGTCTTCGGCATGAGCGCAACGGAGGAGGAATTTTTGAAGCTCTACCAGTTGCGGAAAGACTTGGATGCGCAGGGCGGCGCGGACAATCAGAAGGCGCTGGAACAGTTTCAACAGGCGGCGCAGAAGGCGCTCGGCCCGGAGCGCCACGCCGAATGGACGCGCGCGCAAGACCCAAACTACCGCGAACTGGCGCAGGTCGCCGCGCGTTTCAAACTGCCTGCCGCCACCGCCGCCGAACTGCACAGCTACTGGGAACCGATTGAAGCGGAGCGCGCGCGCGTGGACGCCGATCCCAATCTCAACGCCACGCAACGGGACGCGGCCTATCGTGCCATCGCGGACGAGACGCAGAAAATTTTCAAGGAGGCGCTCGGCGAGAAGGCGTTCCGCTACTACTCGCGGCGCACGGGGAATCCGTGGACGACGGCGGGGCCGTAGGGGCAGTGAAACAGTAATCAGTAATCAGTGATTCAGTCAGGACGCGCACCACGTTTCAACGCCCACTGATTACTGATAACTGTTTCACTGATTACTTCCCCCCTCCCTTTTGCCCGATGGACTTTGCCGTTCAACCCGCTATTTTCCCGGCCATGAGCGAGTTCAAGTTTTCCTGCCCGCATTGCGACCAGCATTTGCAATGCGAGGACCGCCTGGGCGGAAAACAAATCCAATGCCCGGCGTGCAAGCACCTCATCGTCATCCCGCCCTCGCCCTCGCAGCAGGCTGGCGGAAAATTCACCCCCGAGTCCGGACACACCTGGGCCACTTACATTCCACGCCAGCCGAAGCCGCCCACCCCGCCCGCGTCCTCGGAGTAAATAAATTGTCCGTCACCTGGCGGCTGTCTTGAACATCCTGTGACCCAGTTCAGTCAACCAACGCCATGCAATCGTCTGTGACACCAATGGAAAAGACCGCCGCGCCGTTTGATTTTCAACCGCGCACGCGGCTCGTCTTCGGCGTCCACGCCGTCGAACGCGTAGGCGAAATCATCCGCGAGTTTGGGGCGAAGAAAGTTTTGCTCGTCACCGATCCCGGCATCGCGAAGGCGGGCCACGCCGAACATGTTTTGAAAAGTCTCGCCGCAGATGGCGTGAGCGCGGTCGTCTTTGACAAGGTGCGCGAGAATCCCACGACGCGCTGCGTGGATGACTGCCTCGCCGTCGCGAAGGCCAGCGGCATCGAAGCGATCATCGGCCTGGGCGGCGGCAGTTCGATGGACACCGCGAAGGGCTGCAACTTTCTCCTGACCAACGGCGGGCAGATGCGCGACTACTGGGGCGTGGGCAAGGCGACGAAGCCAATGCTGCCGCTCGTCGCCATTCCCACCACATCCGGCACCGGCAGCGAATGCCAGAGCGCCGCGCTGATCGCGGACGAAGCCACGCACCAAAAGATGGCCTGCCTCGATCCCAAGGCCGCCGCGCGCGTCGCCATTCTCGATCCCGCGCTCACCGTCTCGCAGCCCGCGCGCGTCACCGCCTGCACCGGCATTGATGCCATCGCCCACGCCGTGGAAACCGCCGTGACGAAGAAGCGCAACCCGTTCTCGCTGATGTTCTCGCACGAAGCCTTCAAGCTGCTGGCACCGAACTTCTCCCGCGTGATCGCGAATCCCCAAGACCTCGACGCACGCGGAAAAATGCTGCTCGGCGCGGCCTTCGCGGGCACGGCGATTGAAAACTCCATGCTCGGCGCCGCGCACTCGGCGGCGAATCCGCTGACCGCGCATTACGACGTCGTTCACGGTCAGGCCGTGGGCATGTTGCTGCCGCACGTCATCCGGTTTAATGCCGAGAACGAGGCCGCACGGCTGGGCTATGCGGAACTCGCTTCCGCGCCAGAAATCGCCTGCGTGAGTGAAGGCGTGGAGCAGGCGGTGGAAGCGCTCATCCGCGAGATCCAGACGCTGCTCGAACTCGCCAAGATGCCCGCGACCCTCGGCGAGTGCGGCGTGAAACAAAAAGATTTGCCGATGCTCGCGGCGGAAGCGGCGAAGCAGTGGACCGCAACCTTCAATCCCCGCGCCATCACCGAGAAAGATTTTCTGGCGCTCTACGAGGCGGCGTTTTGAAGCCGCTCATCATCCTGAACCCGGCGGTTCGACCAGTCGGCGTGGCAGATCACGCGCTCCATGAATCAGCCGGACGGCCTGCAACGCATCGGTACGAACGCGGTAAAAAATCACGGTCCGATGAAAGGGGCGTTCGATGACATGAGAGCGCAAGCTTTGAAGCTTGGGATGCTGGAAGTGACGCGCCCGCCCCAACTCGGGGTGCAGGCAGAGCTGTTGGAGAGTCACATCCACTGACTCTTGAAAGCGCCGGGCCACATCTGCTCCGGCTTCGCGCACATACCACAAGGCCCGCAGCGCAAAGTCTTCCAGAAAGTCATCAGTCTTTTGCAGGCCGAGGCTCATCCCCGCTTTTCTTCACGGATGATGCGTTCGACGATGGCGCGCATTTCCTCCGCAGAATAAGGCGTGTAGGGGCCATCAACGGATTTCAACAACGCGGCTTCCAATTCCGCGCTGTCGGCCTGGGGATCGAGAAGTTCACCAGCGGTGAGCGTGGCGCGCTGGGCGCCATTGGTCAGCGTGATCACGCTTCCGAGACTGGCCTCGGTGACAAGCTGGCCGAGCTGTCCTTGCGCTTCGTGGACGGTGAGCGTTTTCATGGCGACAGATTAGTGGCCGCAGCAACTGGGAACAAGTTTGCCTTTGTCTCCCTCACTTGCGTGGGCTCAACTGTTTGTCCATCCACGCCAGCCGCTGCTCGATGAACTTCTTCACCCACGCGACTTCCTCCTCGTAAGTGGCGAAGGCGTACCACTGCGGATTGATGGGCCGCCCGAGGATGGGCCACTTCTCGAAGTTGCGTTTCTGCGACTCGTCCAGCAGCGCGGCCATTTCATCGACGCGACCGAGCACACGCTTCGTGGCGAGGACGTTGGTGCGGAGCTGCGTCCAGCGGGCGACGTATTGTTCGCCGAAGGCCGGGTCGTCGAAGAGGCGGCGGTACCAAGTGAGTTCCTTGTCGTCGAGCTGCGGCCAGAGCCAGTATTCGGGCAGCCAGCCCTGCTTGCCGTTGGCGTTGCCGAAGCTCAGGTTCCAGTCCCAGATCGGATCGGCTTTGATCTTTCCGCCGCGATCCTTGTGATAAAAAACGCTGAAGCGAAACCCGTCCACGTTCTTCGTGAACTCGGTGAGCAGGTGGTAGTCGATGAACGAATCCGCATCGAGGAACGCGCGCCAGCCTTTCACCGGGTCGCGGAAGTCGGGACCGTAGAGCGCGCTCTCCAGATCGTTCAGATGTTGGCGCAGCCAGACTTTTTGCGGCGCGGTGATGTCATCCACGTCCGGCTCCACGAAGTAGAACTGGTTCGTGCGCAGCGCGGTGCGGAAGTACTCTTCGTCCTTCAGCGCCTCGGCTGCATCGGGCAACGAGTCGCGGAACGCCAGCGGCAGGCGCGTTGCGGCGAAGCCCAGGTGATTGGTATAGACCGGATTCTGCCGGGTGCTGCGGCTCGAACTCGAACTGCTGCTGCTGCGCGTAGCCGTGGAGGCGGGTGGAAAACCTTTCGGGTCGGCGGGAAATCCGCCGGGGCCGGTCGGAAAACCCCGGCGCGTGCTTTGCGAAACCTGGCCCGCGCCGTAGCCCTCGCCGCCGACCGGGCCGGCCCCGGCGTCCGTGTGATCCTTCTTGAACATGTAGCCGCCGGTGATGTTCGGCGCGCTGTCGTCGTCGGGTTTCAACTTCGTGATGTTGACGCGCTCCTTGCCGCGCTTTACGCGCTCCTCGAAGACATACACGCCCGCGTAATCCCGCCGGCTGAGTTTGCCCGCCGTGCGCTGCACGAACACTTCGACGAATTTTGTGCGCGGCGCCCAGTGGCCCATCGCGGCGTGCAGCTCGTAGGCCAGCACGTCGCGCAGCAACGCCTTGTCGGGATACGGCGCGTAGAGAACCCAGTCGCTGTCCGCCGGGAAACCGAAGAACGGCGCGGACACCGGATCGCCCACGCCATCGATCAGCTTCACCGTGAAGGAATTTTTCGGATAACGCAGCGAGGCGCGACCGCGGATGTTCAGCAGCGCGCGCCCGGAGAAACTCGCCGCGCGCGTCAGCGTCGTGCGTTCCTTGCCGCCGTCCGCCACTTGCAACGCGCCTTCGAGACGTTCGTCGCGCGAAAGGTTCGTGCCGAAGGAATGCACGATGAGCAGCGGGAGGTTGGAGGTGAAGTTCGTGAGGTCGTCATCCAGCAGCGTGAAGACTTCGGCGCACGGCGCGCTCGCGGGCTGGCTTTTGGGAAACGCCTTGGCGCGGACAAGCGCGGTGTTGGTCAACGACAGCGGCGCGGAATAAGCGGGCGAAGATTCTTCCGGCTCCGAGCCGTCGAGCGTGTAGCGAATGGTGGCGGCAGCATCGCGGGCGGAAAGTTTCAGCGTGACGTTCGTGGAGAAGGCACCGCCAGCGGGCGAAAAAATTACGGCGGGTTCCGTAGATTTTTCCGCCGCGAAAACAGAAATCCCGACGCAGCACGCAAGGACCAGAGCGAGGCTTCTCCTCGCGTAGTGGGGCAGGCGTCCCGCCTGCCACAGTTCTTTGGCCGTCCCGGCTGAAGAACCACCAGCCGGGACGGCCAGTGGACAGGTGGCAGGCGGGACGCCTGCCCCACTACGCGAGGCGTGCGCCGGCTTCAGACTCGGGCGGCTGTGAAATCGAAGCATGTTGGTGACGGGCGAGAATCTGGAATCGGACAGGGCGTGGCAAATGGAAACCGGCCCGCGCCCAATTTGTTGATGTAAAATCTGCTCCTCCCCACTAGGCTTGCGGTGTCCCAAAGCGCACGCTACGCCGCATGAAATCATGGCTTCAACTGACCGGGCCGGTGGTTTTTCCCACGACGCTGAACCGCGCCGGGCAGGCCGCGCGAGCGGTGGGTGAGACCAAAAGCGGCGCTGAAGCGACCGCACTCTCCCGCAGGGCGGGACTGCCGCGCCGCATCCCACGCCTCGTCACTCGCGAAGCGTTTGGAGTGCGGTCGCTTCAGCGCCGCTTTTCCCTCGTGCTGATGCTCGTGTTCGCCTTGGCCCTCAGTTCATCCACCCACGCCGCAAACGACGGCTTCACGCCCATCGATCTTTCCCCTCTGGCGCTTTCGCGCGAGGAACCAGTCACACGACAACTCGCCGCGTTGCCGAACGGGCCGCAGACGTTTCACGGTGTCCCCTTTCTCGTCGGCGCGCCCGTGGCGCTCGCCGGCATGGAGTCGGCGCGCATTGCCGATGTTTTTCCGCACACGGTGAACGGGATCAAAATTGGCCGCGCGGCCCAGCGCATTCATCTGCTCCACGCGACATTGTTCGCGGAGAAGGACGGCGTGCCGCTGGCAAAAATCATTTTCCACTACGCGAACGGCACGCAGGAATCCGTGCGGCTCGGCTACGGCGTCCACGCACGCTCGTGGGTGGTGCCGCGCCTGGAGAAACGCGCGGAACTGTTCGCTGGCAATTCGCAACTTGTGTGGAGCGAAACGGACGCACGCCGCGATTCAGGGCTGCGACTGTTTCACACCGCGCTGGAGAATCCCCAGCCCGGCGAGGTCATCGCCAGCCTGGAACTGGTCTCGCTGTTCAGTCACGCGGCTCCGCTCATCGCGGCCATCACCGTGGAAGACGCGGAGTCGAAGCGGCCGCCCGCCCGTTCCCTCGCCACGCGCAAGGCGATGCGCGATCTGAACGCGCGACCCGAGTCCGGGTATCGTCAGGAACTCGCCGTGCGCGTGACCGATGAATCCGGCGCGCCACTGACCAACGCCGTGGCCAGCCTCTCGATCACCGACGATAAGGAATCGTTCTTCCTCGCCAGCGCCGCCGTGGACGCGGCCGGCGTCGTGCGCCTGCCGTACCCTCCGCTGCACACCGTGGGCGTGAGCGTGTGGGTTCACGCGCCGGGAACGATGCCCGTCATCATCACGGAATCGAAAACGAACCTGAGCAAGTTCACGGGGAACTACACCGTGGTTCTCAAACGCGGCACGACGATTGGCGGCGTGGTGAAGGACGCACAAGGCCAGCCGGTCGCCAGCGCTGAGGTCGTCATCCACAAGGCCGCGAAAATCAGCACGCACCACTACTCGCGCACGGATTACGATCTCGCCCGCACCGGTGCGGATGGAAAATGGACGAGCAGCTCCCTGCCCGCCGACTTGTCCGGGTTGGGCCTGCACGTTTCGCATCCTGATTTTCGCCCGGAGTTTTTTGCGACGGACGGATTCGCGCCGCCGCCGACGAACACCACGAGCAGCCCGGCCCGTTCCCCCGCCTCCACGACCACGAGCTTTCGGCGGCTGGCGGACGGCACGATGGAACCCATCCCCACGCGCCGCGTGCTGGCGGGCGGGCGGGCGACCACGATGCCGCTGCTGACCACGAACGCGCTGCTCGCTTCGGGCGCGGAAATGATTTTGCAGCCGGCGATTCTCATCAGCGGAACCGCGTTCGACAGCGCCGGGCAGCCGCTCACGAACACGCCGGTGATTTTTTTGCAGACCATGCCGTTGGCCGAACGCCGGCACCTGCGCACGGATGCGCAAGGGCGGTTCCGCACCATGGCCCCTGCGCCGGGCAGCGGAACCGTGAGTCTCATCCTGGATAACCAGTCACCGGCTTTAGTGGCTTTGAACATCGCGCCCGGCCTGGCCCCGGTGGAACTCCGGCTGGGACCGCCGATGGTGTTGCGTGGCCGCGTGCAGGATCGCGCGGCCCGCCCCGTCGCGGGCGCGCGCGTGCGGCTGGACGAATGGCAGGGCACGACCGACCTCGTGCGCTTTTCCACCCTGACGGATGAGCAGGGCGCGTTCGTGTGGACCGGGGCACCGCCGGATCAAATCACGTTCTACGTAAGCAAAACCAATTACATCAACACGCGCCAGGCCCTCTCGGGCAGCACGAGCAACCTGTTGATCACCATTAACCGCCCCTCGGGCGTGTATGGAAAAGTGCTCGATGCGGAAACGAAGCAGCCCGTGGATAGGTTCTTCGTGGTGCCGGGCCGCAAGTATTCGCCGGGCGAGACGCGCATCAACTGGGAGCGCTCCAGCGGAATGGCCGGCTTCGGCGGCGAGTATTCGCTGCGCATGAGCACCTATTATTTTCAACCGGAGGCGCGCGTGCTCATCGAGGCACCGGGTTACGAGCCGCAAATTTCCCGCGCCTTTACCGGCATCGACGCACACACCAATGATTTTTTCCTCAAGCGCGGGAAGGGTCTCGTCGGCACGGTGCGGTGGCCGGACGGCTCGCCGGCCGTGGGAGCGGCACTGACCATCATCGAGAAGGGCGACAGCGGCTACCTGGATCAGGCCGGCCAGGTGCGGGGCAGCGGCGCGAGCGGTGACGTGGTGCGGAGCGACGCGCAGGGACGCTTCGAGTTCTCGCCGAAGCTGGAGCCGGACAAACTGTTCGTCACGCACGAGCAGGGGTTTGCCGAGGCCCAGGTCGCCGACGTGGCGAAGGGCGGAAAAATCACGCTACAGAAGTGGGCGCGCGTGCAGGGCGTGATGCGCGTGGGCGAAAAGGGCGCGACGGACGCGGTGGTGCGGCTGACGAGTGATTACCAGGCGGTCGCGGGACCGGACGGGCGCGCGACTTACTTTTCGTTCTCGCTGAAGTCGGAGCCGGACGCGGAAGGAAATTTTGTCTTCGAGAAAGTGCCGCCCGGCGAGCACCGGCTGGCCGTGGATTACAAATTCAAAGATGAGCGTAATGGGGAGACCGCGACGAGCCACGGGATTTTCGTGAACAGCAAACCCGGCGAGACGGCCCAGGCCACGCTCGGCGGCACCGGCCGGCGCGTGACGGGCCGCGTGATTCTGACAGGTGGCGATCATTCGGACGTGGATTGGAAGCGTGATGTGCATCGGCTCACTTTGCTGCTGCCGTCGATGCCCGGCCGGCCGGGAAATCAGCGCGCGGCTGCGGAGGATGGCGGGCCGTTGGTTCTCCTGCGCGGAATTCTTCCGCAGAACAATCAGCCCGTCAGCGTGGAAGCGATGCGCGAACGCCAGCGCGCCGAGCGCAGCTACGTGCTGCTGGTCGAGTCGAACGGCGTGTTCCGCGCCGACCACATTCCGCCAGGGAAATACCAGTTGATGCTCAACGTCACCGATCCCCAGGACGAGTATTACAACCGCCGCAGCATCGGCACGATGAACATGGAAGTCACCGTGCCGGACGAGAAGGCGGCGGTGAACGCGCCGCACGACCTCGGTGCGGTGAGCCTCAAAATTCAACCGCGTCTGCGCGTCGGGAAAACGGTTCCATCCTTCGAGGGCAAGGGCGCAGACGGAAAAATGATCAAGCTTTCCGAGTTTCGCGGGAAGCCGGTGCTGCTGCATTTCTGGGGCATGAGCTTGGGCTACATCACGTCGGAGTTGCAGATTATCAAGGAGCTTCAGGCGGGCTATGGCGTAGGCGGCCAACTCGTCATTCTCGGCTGCAACCTCGACGGGCCGGGGAACAATCCCGAGCAGTTTGCGAAGACCCAGGGTTTGACTTGGAAGCAGATGTATCTCGGCCCGTGGAACCAGACGCCGGTGCCGGGAATGTTCGGACTAAACGGCAACACGGGCTGCGTGCTGATCGGCGCGGACGGCAAGCTAGCCAGCGGCGTCCTGCGCAACACGCAGATTCGCGCGGCGGTGGCGGACGCGCTGGAGGAGTAGCGTGCCCCCGGCATCCTGCCGGGCGGGTGATTTTCTGACCACGGACGCTGCTCAAGGTGTGAGCCATCATGAAACTCAGCACGGTTCCACCCGGCGGGACGCCGGGGGCACGCTTTCGTCATTCGTCATTCGACATCGCTCTTGCTACGCTCCGCGCGTGAACGACCACGCCACTGACCCGACCGCCGCCATCCCGCGCGCGAACGTGCTCGGCGTGGGCGTGTCCTCGATCAATCTCGCGCAGGCCGTCACCGCCATCGACGAGGCGCTGAGGGCGCGGCGGCGGGGCTACATCTGTTTTGCGGGCGTGCATCCGGTGATGGAGGCGCAGGCGGACGCGGAGTTGAAACGCATTTACAACCGCAGCTTCCTGACCACGCCGGACGGGATGCCGATGGTCTGGCTGAACCGCTGGCAGGGCGCGCGCCACGTCGCGCGCGTGTACGGGCCGGACCTGATGCTGGAGATTTTCCAGCGCTCCGAGTCGCGCGGCTGGAAACATTTTTTCTACGGCGGCAGCGACGGCGTGGCCGAGGCGATGCGCGTGGAGATGGTGAAACGGTTTCCAAAACTGCAAGTGGTAGGGACCTACGAGCCGCCGTTCCGCGCGCTGGTTGCTGAAGAAGAAACACAACTCGCCGGACAAGTGCGCGCCGCACAGCCAGACCTGATGTGGGTCGGACTCGGCAGCCCGAAGCAGGACCGTTTCATGGCCGCCATGCTGCCGAAGCTGGACGTGACGCTGATGGCGGGCGTGGGCGCGGCGTTCAATTTTTTCACCGGCCGCGTCCCGCAGGCGCCGCGCTGGATGCAGCGCTCGGGGCTGGAATGGTTTTACCGCTGTTTGCATGAACCGCGCGTGCGGGGCCGTTACTTTTCCACCGTGCCGCGCTTCATCGCGGCGGCGGCGGCCCAGGCCCTCGGACTCACGAAACACGAACTGACCGGCAGACCGAGTTCAACGGACGGCGGAGTTTGACACGCCACCGGCGACGATGGCGCGCAGTCCGGCGGATTTCCACATGCGCCAGGCGCGGAGCGGATTTTAAGCCGCGCCCCTCTCACAGGCTGAGATGTCCCAAGGCCAGCAACCCGTAGCAGGTGTATTCCGCATCCAGATGATCGTCGGCCCAGTGGCCGTGGAAGCCGCCTTCGTTCGTCCAGAGCGTGTCCACGAAGTCGAGGCACGGCTCCTTGATTTTGTCGAAGGCGGTTTGCAGTCCGGCCAGCGCGTGCAGCGCGGTGGCGGTGGAGAGCAGATCCGGAATCGGCGCTCCCGGCACGGCGAGGAAGCCGCCTTGCGGATGCGCCTGCGCGAGCAGCCACGCACCCACGGCGGCGTTCACGGGCATGTTGAGCTGACGCAAAACGGTGACGGCGGCGGCGGTCGAGTTTGTCGCGCCCACGGGCATGGGGCCGCGGCCGAAAATTTCATTCGTCCAAGCGCCGTCTGCGGTTTCGAGAAATTTCAGGGAGCGGACCAGTTCCAAGGGTTGCGGCAGTGGCGCCCCCAAATCCTGATACGCCGCCACACCGAGGAACGCGCCGTAGGCGGTGCCGCGCGCGCTGTCCGGCACCGGATTGAAGCCGCCGTCGCGGGCGCGAAAGGTGGCGAGGCGGGTGTGAAGTTTTTCCACGGGCGGAGCGCCGGCTTCCAGCACGGCGCGTGGCGGTTCATCCCCTTCGCGCCGTGCTGGAAGCCGGCGCTCCAAGGCCGACCAGCACCGCACCAGCGCGCAGAGGTGAACGAAGTCGAGCGACGCCCCCTCGCCGAACGACCTGGCAAACGACCTCACGCGTTCTTCATCGAACGGCTGTTGCAAAGCGGTCAGCGCGTCGAGGGCGAAGACGGTGTAGTAGAGATCGCTGCGGCCCTCGCGGTCAGGGAACCCGCCGTCGGGATTTTGTTGGGAGCGCAGGAAGTTCGCGACCAGTTCAGTCGCTTCCGTGCCCAGGATTTTGGGCGCGAGGCGGGCGACTTGCAGCATTTCCAGCCGGATGCTCACGCGCGGGATGGAACGTCACGGCGGCGCATGGTGCAAGGGCGATGGTGGCCTTGCTCGCGCTGCGAGCATTTGTAGTGGGGCAGGCGTCTCGCCGGCCTCCGTTCGAGGGCCGTCCCGGCTGTCGAAAAGAAACACCAGCCGGGACGGCCAGTGGACGCGCGGCAGCCGGGACGGCTGCCCCACTAAAAAAAGCCGGGCGGCATCGCGCCGCCCGGCTGGTGATTGATTCTCGGATTAAGGGCGGCGGACGAGGGCGTCGCGAATTTCCGTGAGCAGCTTCTGCTCAGCCGTCGGTCCGGGCGCAGGCGCGGGGGCAGCGGCTTCCTTTTTCCGCATGTTGTTCATGGCCTTGATCATCAGGAAAATGATGAAGGCCAGGATGATGAAGTTAATCAGCACAGTGATGAAGTTGCCGTAGGCGAAGACCGGGCCAATTTTTTTGGCGTCCACCAGTGCGGGCCACTGGCCGTTGACCTGCACAATCTTATCGGACAAGGCGATGTACATGTTGGTGAAGTCCACGTTGCCGAGAACTTTGCCCACGACCGGCATGATCAAGTCCTCGATCATGGAGGCGACAATCTTGCCGAAGGCCGCGCCGATAATCACGCCGACGGCGAGATCCACGACGTTGCCCTTCATGGCAAACTCTTTGAACTCTTTGACCATGCCCATAGTTTTGCTTTCGTTTGGTTTGTTTGGTTTTCTGCAAGACCGGGAGCAGCGCTTTTGGGGAACTGATACGCCGCCCCCGGCCAATTAAAACTTATAGGCCAGCGCCGTGATCCACTTGAGGTCGTTCTTCTTGCGGCCGGGCGCGGGTTCGTTGTCGTAGGTGTCCTGCACGTAGCTGCGCAGCGCGAGTTTCTTGCTCAGCGCCGCCTCCACGCCAACCTCGGCGTTGATGATGTAGTTGCGCCAGTAGTCAATCTGCGGGAGGAACTCGGCGGTCTGCCAGATGCGCACGGTGTCGCTGAACTTGTGCTCGAAGCGGTCCGCGAAGCGGATGGTCATGTAGGTGTCCTCTTCGTTACCGACTCTTTCATGCACCACTCCGGGTCCCACTTCACCAGCCAGATAGGTCGTCTTGTTCTTGATGAAGTAGTAACCGACGCCGGGGCTGAAGCTGACGCGATATTTAATGTCCGCCACGGCATCATGCAGTCCGTCGAGGCGCACGTAGCTGTAGAAACGCTCGGTGAAGAGGTAATTCCACTGGCCAAAGCCGTGGGCGGAACCGGCGGTGCGGGTCTTCTCGTCCGTGGTTTGGTCGGTCGTCTCTCCGTAAGTGCTGTCTGCGCCAAACGCGAATTCGTTCTTCGGGCCTTTGCGTTCGGTCTTGATGTCCGCGGTGAAGAGCAGCGTCTTGCTGTTGCCGCGCGTGAGGGTGAGACCCATCGCGGCGCTGCTGATCCAAGGGGCGTTGGTCTGGATGGTCGGGGCCTTTTCCTGCGCGTGGGTGGACGGAGCGAGCATGGCTGCGAGGGCCAAGACGCTCCCGGCGGTGAATGAATGGAATCGTGTCATGTGCATGGACTGGTGTTTGGCTGTGGTTTTGGTGTTTGGTGTCAGCCATCCCAACCGGATGGCGGTGTCCGTTTAGCAGGAGGCCGACGAAGGCGACAAGTGCGGAAAAGGGGGGAAAGATGTGCACCACGGATTTCACGGAGGACACGGATTAAGGATCAAAAGCGCCTCTGACCTTTCTCGAACCGTGAAAACCGTGAAATCCGTGGTAAAAAAAGAGAGCTTTGGACGCCCATTTTGAACGGAGAAACGGCGCGGTGTTCTCCGTTCAGAGTTCGAGGTTCAAAGTTCCTTCCCTCACCAACTTCGTCCTTCACTCCCCGTCACCCCCTTCCTAATCTCCGCGCCCATTGTCATGAGCAAAATTTACAAAATCGCCGCGCTCGCCGGAGACGGCATCGGGCCGGAAGTCATGCGCGAAGCCATCAAAGTGCTGCGCGTGGTGGAGAAAAAGTTTTCGTTGAGTTTCCAAATCACCGAAGCGCCGGTGGGCTGGGCGGGCATTGATGCGGCGGGGAAGGCGCTGCCGGATGCGACGCTCGCGCTGTGCCAGGAGTCGGATTCAATTTTGTTCGGCTCGGTGGGCCTGCCGGATCGCGACCCGACGATTCCGAAGGAGGAACGTCCCGAACGCGCCGCGCTGCTGCGCATGCGCAAGGAGTTCGGCCTGTTCGCGAATTTGCGTCCGGTGCATTTGCAAAAGGCGCTCGCCCATTCCTGTCCGCTCGCGCCCGGCCGCCAGGGCAACGGCATCGACATCCTCGTGGTCCGCGAACTGACCGGCGGCATGTATTTCGGCCAGCCGAAGAAGACCGAAGACCTCGGCAACGGCCAGTTCCGCGCCACTGACACGATGGTTTACACCACGGCGGAGATTGAGCGCATCGCGCACGTCGCCTTCCGCGCCGCCGAGTTGCGCCGGAAAAAGGTCACCAGCATCGACAAGGCGAACGTGCTGGAGAACGGCGTGCTCTGGCGCGACGTGGTCACGCGCGTGGGCAAAAATTATCCAGGCGTGGCGCTCGAACACATGTTCGTCGATAACGGCGCGATGCAACTCATGCTGCGCCCCACGCAGTTCGACGTGATGCTGTGCGAGAACATGTTCGGCGACATCCTGAGCGATGAAGCGGCGGCACTGGCCGGTTCGCTCGGCATGTTGCCCAGCGCGAGCCTCGGTGCGACCAGCGGGGAGCAGACTTTTGGCTTTTACGAACCAGCGGGCGGCACCGCTCCCGACATCGCGGGGAAAAACCTGGCCAATCCCATCGCCCAGATTCTCTCCGTGGCGCTCATGCTGCGCTACAGCTTCCAGTTGAACGACGCCGCCCACGCCATCGACGCCGCCGTGACCAAGGCCATCAACTCCGGCCTGCGCACGGGCGACATTTACAACCCGACCGACCCGGCGGCGCAGAAGGTCGGCACTCGCGAAATGGGCGATGCGGTGGCGGCCGGGGTGTGACACAAGCACGTGGTTGCGCGCCCCAAAGCTCCCCTTTATTGTGCCGCCATGCACGCGACAGAAATTCCAAATTTCGAGAAACTGACGGATGCTGAACGGGTCACGCTGGCGGACGAGCTGCTGGCTTCCGTGCGCGATGTGGAGGCGTTGCCGCCGAACGTCGCCCATCAGTTGGAAGTGGAGCGCCGCTGGGAGGCCTATCAAAAGGATCCGTCGCGCGGCATGACCAGGGAACAGTTTTGGGCCGCCGTCGGCTGGTCGCCAGAATGAGCCGCCGGCTCCTCCTCCTGCCGGAACTTCGGAAAGACGTTTCCCAGACGTTCGCCCTTTACGATCGGGCGGCACCCGGGCGGAGCGGGCCACGTTTCGGTCGCGCCTTCAACGCGGTGTTGTTGCAAGTCGAGGCCGGGTTCATCACTCATCGGAAAGTATTCGTAGATTTTCACCGCGTCCTGCTCAAACCGTATCCTTACATTTTTTACTATCGCCTCGCAGGTGAAACCGCCGTGGGCATTGCGCTGCTCTACGCCCGCCTGAGTCCTGAAACCATCCGACAGACGCTGCGCGACCGGACTCAAGATTGAACCCGCGCTTGTTCTGCCAAATCACCCCGCTATCCTTTTTCCAATGTTCCAAAAACTGCTGCCCCTGCTTCTCTGCGCTATCGCGGTTTCCGCCGCCGAGCGCCGGTTTGATTTCAGCCAGTTCGCGGATCAAACGTCGCCGACCAACTTCCGCAGCGCCGTGACCGGGCGCGGCCCGGCGGGCGATTGGAAAGTCGTCATGGAAGACGTGCCGGCCGTGGTGCCGGCGTTTTCGCCCAAGGCACCCGTCGCTACCAAGCGCCCCGTGCTCGGGCAGCTTTCCTCCGACCGCGACGAGGCGCGCGCGCCGCTGTTCATTTACGAGGGCGACACGTTCGGCGATTTCAAGTTCACCACCCGTTTCAAAATCACGGGCGGCGAACTCGAGCAGATGGCCGGCGTCGCTTTCCGCGTGCAGGACGAAAAAAATTACTACTACGTCCGCGCCAGCGCCAAGGGGCAGAACCTCGCCTTCTTCCGTTACGTGCAGGGCGAACTGATTGGCGGCGTGTCTCTCCCCGCCCCCGTCAAGCGCGGCGAGTGGAACGAACTGATGGTCGAATGCAGCGGCAGCAAGCTGCGCGCATTTCTCAACGCGCAGGAAGTCATTCCGTGGACCGAGCCAAACCTCATTCCCTTCCCCGACGGCACGAGCAAGGGCGTTTTTTCCGCCGGCCAGATCGCCTTCTGGACGAAGGCGGACAGCACCGCCTGCTTCACCGACGCGCGCGTCGAATACACCCCGCGCGAGTCCTTCGCCCAGATCATCATCCGCGAGACCATGGAACAGAACCCCCGCTTGCGCGGATTGAAAATCTACGGCGTGAACGGCCAGGACCCGCAGCCCCGCATCATCGCCAGCAATGATGAGAAGAAAATCGGCGAGGCCGGCGGTGACGTAGAAAAAAACTGCATCCAGAAAGGCGGCTCCTACTTCGGCAAGGGCAACCAACTCGCCGTCGTGACCATGCCGCTGCACGACCGCAACGGCGACACCGTGGGCGCGGTGCGTGTCGAGATGTCCACCTTCCTCGGCCAGACCGAACGCAACGGACTCGCCCGCGCCCTGCCCATCGTGAAGTCGATGGAGGCGCGCATCACCTCGGCGAAGGAACTGGTGCAGTAGTAGTAGCTCCCGTCCTCACTGCGGCTTCATCCGCCCACGTACGGTTTCGCGTTTCTCAGAAGGGCAAGGCTGATGCTTTCTCACAACTATGAAACGAGCCGTCTTCATCGAGCGAGACACCCTGCTCAATCTCGCGACCACCAAGGGAGGGCAGCCACCATCACCCGTTCTGCTGGAAGATTTCCGGCTCAACGAGGCCGCGAAGTCCGCGTTGGATCGTCTCAAGTCCGCTGACTTCGTCCTCATCGCCACCACGAACCAGCCGGAAATTTCTCGCGGCAACCTTTCGCGCCGCGATCTGGATCGAATGCACGAAATTCTCCGTGCCGCCTTTCCGATCGACGAAATTTTTGTCTGCCCGCACGAGGAGGAAGACGACTGCCCCTGCCGCAAGCCGCGCGCCGGCATGTTCCACGAGGCCCGGTTCAAATGGCATCTCGCCTTCGGCCAGTCCTTCGTGATCAGCCACCGTTGGCAGGATGCCGAGGCGGCGCACATCATCGGCAGCACCTCGATGCTCATCCAGTCGCCGTGGCTCGGACACGGACATCATGACCTAGTCGTGCGTGACCTCGATGCGGCGGTGGACAAAATCCTGGTCCATCACCTGCATCGCCAGGTGGCGTGACTGCCCTTTCAGCCAGCGTTCGTCGTGTCGAGCGCGCCCTTCACTGGTGAGGCTGAATGCGATTCTCCCTCTCCTCGGGGGAGAGGGCCGAGGAGAGGGCGGGCCTCCGAAGAACCGTTCGCTCATGATCATTTCACGCTGGCCGTGATCCAATCGAGGTAACGCTTTGTCCCGCTGACGAGTGGGAGCACGACGAACTCCGGCGTGTCGTAGGGATGAGTTTCCAAAATGAATTTCTCGAAGGCTGGCAGCTTGCGCTTCGTGGTCTTGCACCCCAGCAGGACTTCCGGGCCGGACTTGATCTTCCCCTGCCACCAATAGTGCGACTCGATTTTCGGCACGAGGTTCGCGCAGGCGATCAGTTTCGCACGCAACGCGCCGCGCGCGAGCCGCCGCGCGGCGCGCAGGTCGGGCGCGGTCACGAGGACGAGGGCAAAGGTCGCGGCGGATTTCACGCCGAGGACTTAGCCACAAACCGGCGCAGGGCCGCACGCAGAAAGAGCAGGAAGGCCAGCTTCGGCAGGGGGCTGGGCGGGCGCGGCGCTCCGCGCCCTGTTTCATTTTCCGATCCGCTGCAATTCCGCTGCGATCAGTTCCGGTTGTTGCAGGATCTGCACGCGCAGCTTCCGCGCCTCGTCTTCGATCTGGGTGGCCGTGGCGCGGTCGGGCGCGGCGGCCACGAGTTTCTGCGCGAGCGCGGCGAGGCGGTTGGTGAGCGTCTCCACCTGCCACACTTTGGTTTCTAATTCCTGAAGGCTTGCGCGGTAGTTCTTTTGAAATTCTGGCAGCTCCCACAACGCCTTGACCAGCAAGCTGTCTTGCGGCGGCGTGAATGCGGCCTTGCCAAACGTCGCGTCCAGTCCGTGCGGCATGAACAGCATCCGCCCCGTCTTGGGTTGGTGATAAACTCGGTAGTTGTTCTTCTTGAACGCGTAGCCGTCCACGCTGCCGAGCAGCATTTCCATGGCGACGAAGCGCGTGAACTGATCCACGTCGAGCACTGCGCTGAGTTTCGTCAGGCGCTCGGCGCTCGGCGCGCGCGCGGCGACGGCGAGCGTCTGCAAATCCTTCTGCGAAAGGTCATCGCCATTTTCCTGATCGAGAGGCTGGTCAATGTCCTTCGTCTCGCCCTCGTAAAGATTTCCGCCCGCGAAGCCGAACTCGCGCTTGAGAAAACCTTTGTTCACGCCTTCGACGAGATTGTAGAAGCCCAGCTCGCGCCCGTTCAGTTGCACGCGCACGCTGGCCACGCGCGCGGCGGTCAGGCCGGCGTCGTGAAACAACTGCGCGGCCAGCACCTCGCGCATGTAGCTGGGGTCTTGCAGGCAGTTGTTCAGGTTCACCTTGCTCAAGCCGTGAAACTCCTGGCCGCTCGTGAACTCGTTGAATTTGAGCGACAAGCCCGGCTTGCGATCAATGGGCTGAAAGGAGGAGTGGCCTTTCAAGCGCACGCCCACCTCGCGCCAGGTGGTGGTGCCGTCGCGCACGGTGGCGCGGACGTAATCGCGCTGACCGAGCTTGAAAGCGGGCAGGCTCGACGCGGGAATTTCGATCTGGAGCGTGTGGACGCGGCCCTCGTTAAAGAAGGGTTCCGACGCGTCCGATTTGTTCGCGGCGCGCAAGGGCGCGAGCGAGACAATCAGAACCACCAGCATGAAGGAACGTTTCCACATGGTCTTTCCTGACGGGGCGCGCAGGCGAATGATTCGCACAACTTGCGCCGTCACCGACATTTTACAGTCGGCCGTTACGGAGTCCGCACTTCGTCACCGGCTTGCAGCGTGCCGGACGTGATGTCGGCGACCCGCAAAGTGTCGGCGGCTTCCTCGGACATTTTCAGTTCGCCGACTTTCTGGCCGGCGCGGAAAACAGAGAAGCGCCCGCCTGCGGCCGGCACTTGGCCGACCGGGAACGTGACGACGGCGATCATCACCTGCTGGTTCACCGAGGTGATGCGGCCCAGGGGGGAGGCGAGGGGCGTCATCGCCGGCGAACTCACCGGAGCGAGGACGGGCGCAGTCGGCGGCGTGACGATCACGTTCGTCTGGCCGGCCACTGGGCGGACGGTGAAAGAAGGTTCGAGCGTGCTCCGGCGTTTGGCGCAGCCGACGATGACCAGCACGGCGAGCGCGAAGGGCAGCACGCGCACGGAGAGCGGACGGAAAATGGAACGAAACATTTTTCTCACGGGCGTGGAACTTAGCGAGGAGGCGCGGCGCTGTCACTTGGCATTTCGTTTGTGCCCCCGGCGTCCCGCCGGGCGGGGACCTGATGACATCAAGCGGGCCTCGACTCGGGTGCAGCGTTCGTCGTCAACAAATCTCCGCCCGGCAGGATGCCGGGGGCACGTTCACCCGCCGGCTACGATGCGGACGATTTCGAGGCGGTCGCCGTCGCGCACTTCGCGTTGCGCGAACTCCGAAGGCGCGACGGCCTCGCCGTTGTGTTCCACGACCACGCTGCGGGGCAGCAGATTTTGCGCGCGGAGAAATTCTTCGAGCGGGCAGGGAAACTGGCCGCTCACGCGCGCGCCATTGGCGATGACTGTTCCGCTCGGCATGTCAGGCGAGGGTGAGGCAACTGAACTCCGGCGGGCAGTTGATGCGCACGCCGAACACGCTGCCAATCCCCTTGGTGACGTGAATCCACCTTTCATTCCAGCGATGCAGTCCCGCGACGAACCGCTGATCGCGCACCGGCGCAAACGGCGTCGCGCCCAGCCAGGGCACGCGCAGTTGCCCGCCGTGCGTGTGGCCGGAGAGCATCAGATTCCAGCGATGCGTGGCCATCGCATCCTTCGTATCGGGATTGTGCGAGAGAAGAATCGTGGGCTGGTCGTTGCTGGCCTGGGCGGCGCGGAAAGCACGGTCCGGTTCAAAATTCTCCGCCCATATGTCGCCCACGCCAACGAATTGCAGCGACCATTCGCCCGCCGACCAGCGCGTGGCGGTGTTGTGCAGCAAGGTGATTTTGCTGTTGCGCAGGATTTCACTGATCCAGCGGATGTCCGCGTGGCCGCCGTGCCCGCCGGCCCACGCGCCACCGTCGTGGTTGCCGAGCGTAGCGAAGCAGGGCGCGGCGGCGGAAAGTTTCCGCAGGAGGCGCGTGTATTCGTCAGCTTGCGCCAAGTGGCGCGTGACGAAATCGCCGGTGAGGCAAATGACCTCCGGCGACCACGCCAGCGCGCGGTCAAGAGCGGACTCAATGTAGTCCAAACCCACAATGCCCGAGGCGTGCAGGTCGGAGAGGTGCAGAAGTTTCAGCGGACGCCGCGCACCGCCCGCGAGCGGCACGGTGTGGTGGCTCACTTGCAACCGCTCGGCCTCGAAGAAGCGCGCGTAGCCGAGGGTGCCAACGGCGGCAATGGAAACGCCGCCGAGGAACCGGCGGCGTGACATTTTCCAAACGGGAGTTTTCATCGCATCGAGGAGATGCGCTCCGGCGGACTACTTCATCAGCAGCATCTGGCGCGCGCGCTTGATGGCCGAGTTGAGCCGGCGCTGGTAATGCGCGGGCAGCCCGGTGTACTTGCGCGGCAGGATGCGGCCCTGGTCCGTGACGAACGTGCGGAGCAGGTTGGTGTTCTTGAAGTCGAGCGCGTCGAGCGTGAAATCGATTTTCGGCTTCGGACGCGGCGTGCGGCGTTCCGTGGAGCGCGCGCCGTCGCGCTTTTTGTCCGTGTTGGTTTTGCGTGGCATAGGATTATTTCACTTCGCGGTGCAGGGTGTGGCGGCGGAGAAACGGGTTGTACTTTTTGAGCTCCAGTTTCTCCGGCTTCAATTTCTTGTTGCGGGTCGTGGTGTAGCGCGAAGGGGATTTCCCCTCTTTGCGCGCCTCTGAGCATTCGATGGTGATGATTTCGCGGGCCATAAATTATTCCTTCTCCTTGGCTTTCTCTTCCGGTTCTTCCTCGTCGCCGCCGCCGGACTCGGTATCCGATCCGCCGACGCTGTCCACACTGCCGAGCGCGCCGAGGCGGCGCTGGCGCAGCGCACCGTCGCGCTCAAGTTGGGCCTGGGCCTCGACCGTGAAGCGCGTCCACGGAATCGCTTCGAGCCGCGCCTTCGGGATGGCTTTGTTGGTGATCTCGCAAATACCGAACGTATGGCGCTCGATGCGTTTAAGCGCCTCCTCGATTTCATACATCGCGTCCTGATCGGACGAGAGCAGGCTGAGGGCAAAGTCGCGGTCGAAATTGTCCGTGCCGGAATCGGCCATGTGCAGGCTGTAGCCGGCCATTTCCTCGGCGGATTCCTTGGCCAGCCCGCTCATCTGCGCGACGAGCCGCTCGCGGAGATCAATGAGCGTGGTGTAATACTTGTGCCACTCGGGCTTGACCTTGACCGGGCCGGAGCCGTTGCGCGCCATGATCGTGGGCTTGGCGACGGGATGGCCGAGGATGGAGGCGGCGGTGGTTTTTGCCGGAGCCAAACGTTTCAGAGCGGGTTTCAGAGCGGGTTTGACGACCGCCTTCGCGACCACTTTGGCTACGGGTTTCGGAGCGGGCTTGGGCGCGGGTTTGGCTACGGCCTTGGCGACCCGCTTCGCGGCGGGAGCCTTCGCCTTCGGCTTTGCGGCGGGCTTGGCCGGGCCTTTTTTGGTGCTGCTTTTCTTTGTGCTCACGACTGAAAAAATCTGTGTTTTGTCCCGAAATTCGCGGGAAAAATCTTCTTCCCAAAATTTAGAGTGGGCGAATGTATCAAAGGAAAATGAGAACACCACAAAAATTTCCGCCCGTCCCTCAGCTCGTTTTCGAGCGGCTCCTTGACACAATTTTCCCGCGCGGCGAATGCTCTCCGCGCTGATGAAATCATCCGGTGTCACTTGGAAATCCATCGTCCTCACTTTTGTTGTGTGCGTGGGGTTCTATCTGCTGGCCTGGTCCTGGATGAGCCGGCGGCAGACCGGGCAGGGGCCGTGGCAAGTGGCGTTTGGCACCAACGCCGCCGGCGTGCCGCAACTCATCATCCAGCAAAACGCGCTCGGGCTCTCGAACGTGACGGTCCTTTTCGCCAGCGAAACTCTCGGCACGAATGGCACCGGCGCCGTCGCATTCACCAAGCCCCAGATGCGCGTGCCGTTTGGGCGCGTGGCGTACGATGACCTGATGTTCCAGCCGGGGAGCGTGGCGCTGGATTGCTTCGGACACGTCATCGAGTTGCTCCCGCGCAACTTGGGCTTGAACGGCCAGGCCGTTCCGTGGCGCAGTGGCGCGGAGCATTCGCTTGGGCCGACGAACAAGCTCTCCGAGGACGCTCGGAAGAAATTCAAAGGCGGCTATAAGTAGGACTGGCGTCCCGCCTGTTCCAACCAGCCAAACAGTTTGTGAGAACAGGCTGGAAGCACTCCCTACGATCATCACCGCAGCCGGGTCCGTGATGAGTGCCTTCTTCGAATCGTAAGGCGACATCTCCAGGCGCACGCGATCCTTGATGGCGAGACGGACGAATTCTTCGGCATCTTGCCCGAGATGTGGGCGAGCACTTCGTGCTGCCCGCTCGGTGCCAGTAAAAACCAGTTTGTTTTGCAGTCGAGCGGCTTCAGCGCCAGACAACCGCGCGACCAAAATGGGTGCTTGCAATGGCCCTGCCGCGTGTCTAGGTTCTGCCTCCTTTTTCTGGAAGTGAAAAATTGCGGCCCGATTTGGCCGCGTAAAAGCTAAGAAAATTTATGGCAGTTCGAATTCGCATGAAACGGGTCGGCACCAAGAACACGCCGGTCTATCGCATCGTGGTCGCGGACAATCGCAGTCCTCGCGACGGCAAGTTCATTGAGGAGATTGGCACCTACCAGCCGCTCAAGAAAGACACCAACTTCACCATCAAGCTCGACCGCGCGGAACACTGGATGAGCAAGGGCGCCCAGCCCAGCGACACCGTGCGCAGCTTCATCAAGAAGGCCCAGAAGGCCGCGCCCGTCGCGGCCTAGTCTCTGTCCGAAGCGCCATGCAAGCGTTTCTTGAATACGTGGTGAAGAGCCTCGTCGCCCAGCCCGACGCGGTGACGATCACCCCCGTGGAAAAAAACGGGATGACCATTTACGAGGTGCGCGTCAGTCCCGAGGACATGGGGCGCATCATCGGCAAGCAGGGCGTGACCATCAATGCCATCCGCTCGCTCCTGCAGGCGGGCAGCGCGCGCAAGGGCACGCGCTGCATGTTGGAAGTGGTGGACTCGATTCCGCCCAGTCCGGCCCCGGCGGGTTAGCCTGTCGCGTCGAGCATGAAAATCGACGTGCTCACGCTGTTCCCCGAAATGTTCGCGGGACCGCTCGACGTGAGCATGGTGGCGCGGGCGCGGAAGTCGGGATTGTTGGATTTGCAGATTCGAAATCTGCGGGACTGGACGCATGACCGGCACAAGACGGTGGATGACCGTCCGTTCGGCGGCGGGCCGGGCATGGTTCTGAAACCGGAACCGATCTTTGAAGCCGTGGAAGCGTTGGCGGGCGAAAAGACCCGCGTGTTGATGATGGCCCCGACGGGGCGGACCTTCACGCAGGCCATCGCGCGCGAACTGGCGGCGCAAGAACATTTGCTGTTCCTCTGCGGCAGCTACGAGGGATTCGACGAACGAATCCGCACGCTGACGCACGACGAACTTTCGATTGGCGACTACGTGCTGACGAACGGCGGGCTGCCGACGATGGTGGTGATCGACGCGGTGACGCGGCTTCTGCCTGGCGTGCTGGGGGACGACGAGAGCGCGAGCGACGAGTCGTTCAGCCACGGGTTGCTGGAGTATCCGCACTACACGCGGCCGGCGGAGTTTCGTGCGATGAAGGTACCCGAGGTGCTGATGTCGGGGAACCACGCGGAGATTGAGAAGTGGCGGCGCGAGCAATCGCGACTGCGGACGAAGGAGCGGAGACCAGATTTGTTGAAATAAGATTTGCGGCGCTGAACCCGCTGCGCAGAAAGAGAAAAATTTATGAACCAGGCAATATTGGATAAGATTGAGAAGGAACAGTATCGCAAAGAAGCGGTGAAGTTCGCCGTTGGCGACAGCGTGCGCGTTCACACCAAAGTCGTGGAAGGCGAGAAGGAACGCATCCAGATTTTCGCGGGCGTCGTCATTGGGCGGCGCGGTCACGGGCTGAACGAGATGTTCACCGTCCGCCGCATCAGCTACGGCGAAGGCGTCGAGCGCATCTTCCCCATCCACTCCCCGCGCGTGGACAAGGTGGAAGTCGAGCGCAGCGGCAGTGTCCGCCGCGCCAAGCTCACCTACCTGCGCAAGCGCATCGGCAAGGGTGCCACGCTGGTCAAGGAAAAGGCCAAGGCCGTGCCCGCCGCGAAGAAGAAGTAATTCACGCCCACATTTTTTTCAAAAGCCCCGCGGAGTCGCGGGGCTTTTTGTTGATGCAACGTGCTGCCTGTTTGCAGCCGGCAGAAGCATCAACGTCAGATCGGCGTTCGTACGCCGGCCGGTCGTTCGCGCATTCGCAACCACTGCGCCACCAAACCGGCTCGAAAAAGTCCCTTGCGTCCAGGGCGCGGCGCGGCCCACTCCGGCGGTGCTGCGGAAATTATTCTCCCCATGCACGGCGACTTCCCGGCAGGCGCACATCCACGCCCTCCGCCGCCAGCAAGCGCAGCTTCCAGTCGAGGCCGCCTGAGAAACCGCCGAGGTGGAGATTTGCAGCCAGCACGCGATGACAGGGCACGAGCAGCGGAATCGGATTCGCACCGCACGCGCCGCCCACGGCGCGCACGGCTTTCGGCGAGCCAATCTCCTGCGCGATTTCGCCGTAGCTTTTGATCGCGCCCATCGCGATGCCGCGCAACGCCTTCCAGACGCACTGCTGAAAATCCGTGCCGCTGCTCAGATCGAAGGGTGGAAACTCTGAAGCTGGCTGGCCGCGCAACGTGTCGCAAATCGCGCGTTTCGTGATCGCGAGCCACTTGAGCTGCTTCGAACTCCACTCATTCAAGCTGGGTTGCGGCAGGGTGGCCGTGCGGCGCGGAAATTCCAGGCGCGCCAGTCCCGCCTCAGAAAAGTGCGCGATGAAATGTCCGGCGGGCGTTTCGATGGAGACCGCGGTCAGTGATTTGGAAATGGTCTTGGGGTTGGAAGTCATTCTCAACCAACACGGAAATAATTAGACGCCGCTCCCTTCACCCCGGCCCTCTCCCTGCCGGAGGGGCCGGGGTGAAGGGAACGTGATGTCGGATTCACCAGCGACATTCCAAAATCCTCAGTGCAATTCGAGGCATTGCAACTCGCGTCCGTCGCGCACGTAAAGCTTGCCGTCGGCCAGCGCGGGATAGGTCCACGTCTTGCCGCACACCTGCACGCGCGCCAGCTCCGTGTATTTCTCCGGATTGCCCGCGACGAGCACGAGTTGCCCATCATACGTCAGCACAAGGAGATTTTTTCCAACGGCGATGGTCGAGGCGTAGTCCGTCTGATCCTTGCCGATGCCGAAGCCCTCCTGCCGCCACTTCGTTTCCCCCGTCGCGGCGTTCACGCATACGTAATCCTTCGTGCGGATGGGACCGTAGGAATAGAGATGCCCGTCGAGCAGCACCGGCGTGGAGAGATTCACGGTCAGCGGCTTGTTGACCCACGCCTGCGCGGCGATGAACTGACCGCCCTCTTTCGCAATCTTCACCCGCACCATGCCGATGGTCTGCGACGTCACAGTCACAGTGTCGCCATCCAGCACGGGCGTGGCGGCGTGACGTTTCGCGCCGGTCTTGAACGGCACGCGCCAGAGCGTCGCGCCCGTCTGCAGATCCAGGCCCGTCAATGCGTCCGCCGTGAACGCCACGAGCTGTTTCGTTCCCGCGAGCGTCCCGACGACGAAGGACGAATACGCCGCCTCGTCCGAGCCGCTCTTCCAGATTTCTTTCCCGGTCAATTTGTCAAAGCACACCACGCTCGCGCTCTTCGCACCCACCGGCACATACACGAATGCGCCCTCGACAATGCCGCTGCCGTTGTTCCCGCGCCGCGCCGCCGTGCCGTCAGCGGACTTGGTGCTGAAGTGGATGCCGTAATTCGTGAAGTTGAAACCCCAGCGGACTTTTCCGTTCGCGAAATTTAGGCAACGGAACTCGCCATTCATGGACTGAAAATAAACGCGGTCGCCATCCACGAACGGCGTCGAGCGCGGACCGGCGCCCCACTCGTCGCCTTCGCTGGGCGCGTACGGCGTGGCCCAGTTTTTTTTGCCGGTCGCGGCGTCGAGGCAGTGGGCGATCTCCTGGCCGTCCTGCGCATCGAGGTAAATCAGTTTACCACCCGCGACGATGGGCGCGGAAAAGCCGGGGCCAATCGCCTGCTTCCACACCTGCTTCAATTCCTTTGGCAAGGACGTGACGGAAACGTCAGCGCGGCTCGCGCGCTCCGGCCCGCGCCACTGCGGCCAGTCGGAGGCGGAAGTGGTGAGCGCGTAGAGGAAATAGAGGGCGACAACGGGGAGGAAAGCGGCGCTAAAGCGACCGCACTCCAAACGCTGACGCGCAGCACCATACGCCTGTGAATTCGCGAAGCGTTTGGAGTGCGGTCGCTTAAGCGCCGCCTTTTCCGCGCCTGTCAGCATTTCTGCTTTCTGCTTTTCGCTTTCGAATTTCATATCACCATTCTCCATCGACGAGCGCGGACGTGATGTTCCGCGCGAGGTCTTCAGTGAGCAGCGGCAGTGCCTGCAACTCGGCGCTCGATTGATCGCTGCCGGGCCGCACGCTGGTGCGTCCGCGAAATTCCCGGTCCACCACGTTCTTCCCGCTCACACGATCGTAGGCCGTGACGTGCGCGAAGATCATCACCCGGTAGTCGCGCGCCGTGAGCGTGTCGTTTGGCTGGAAGCTCTCGCCGAATTTTTCGTAGCGCAGGATGGTGGTGGTGACAACCACGTCGCCGTCGCCGTGGGTTTCGAGTTTGTAAGTGCCGTCGCGCTGGAGCTGTTTGCGGAGCTGCTGGTTCAACGCCACCGCGAGACGCGGCTCGAAGGTTTTGTTGACCGGCGGATGGATCTGGATGGTGCGCGCGCCGGCTTCGAGTCCGTTGGTCGGGCCGAGCTTGTAGCCGGCGCAGCTGGTCAGAAAACAAACTCCAAATCCCAAAATCCAAACTCCAAACAAATTCCAAATCCCAAATCCCAATCCAGCGCCTGCGGCAGTCCTACGTCGCTGGGCTGGCGTGACGGCATCGCACGGCACAGCTTGGAGTTTGGAGTTTGGAGTTTGGAGTTTGTTTGGGATTTGGGCTTTGAAATTTGGAATTTCTCCCGCCCCACGCGTCCGCTGAAAAGAATGCGCCCTCATAACTACTGGTTCGTACCCGTTCTCCGGTTCAGCTCCTGAATCCGCAGGCGCGCGATTTCCGCGTAGGCCGAGGCCGGGTCTTTGCTCAACGCCTCGTTGTAATAAATTTTCGCCGCGTCCCACTTCTTGCGCTTCTCGTAAAACTTCGCCGTCTCATACGCGCCGCGCGCCTGCTCGGTCTTCAGCATCTCGATACGCGCCTTGGCGTCAGGCACACGCTTGTCGTCCGGGTGCAGCGTGTTGAAGTCGTTGAACGTGCCGATGGCTTTCGACGCCACGGTCTGGTCGTAGTCGGCCGTCTTCGCTTCCTTGAGGTAGGCCAGGCCGGCCTTGTACATCGCGTCGCTCGCCACTTCCTCGCGGTCGGCGTAGCGGTCGGCGGCGCGCTCGTAGGCGCGCACGGCCTCGGGATAATCCTTCTGCTTCTCGCGCGTCGCGCCGATGTTCATCTGCGCCTGCGGACCGACCTCGCTGTACGGCCCGTTCTTCACAATCTTCTCGTACATCTCCGCCGTCTTGTCCTTCGAGAACGGAATGGGCACGTAGCCCCAGAGCCGGCCCCACTGGCCGTCGAGGAAGCGGTTGGCGATGGCGAACTGGCGGCCGAGAATCTCGTTGTAGTTTTCGATCCTCGGATATTTTTCGAGCAAATCCTGGTAGCGCTTGAAGGCGAGCTGATCCTTGCCCTGCTCTTCGAGGCAGCGGGCGGCGAGGTATTGCGCGCGCGGGGCGTAGTCGGAGAAAGGCCAGTTGCTGACGGTGCGTTGCGCGGCTTTTTTCGCGAGCTTGAAGTCACCGATCTCGAAAGCCTTTTCGGCGACTTCGAGCTGATCCTTGGCGCGCGTCTTCTGCCACGCGCCGGTCTCGCCGGGCTTCTCGTAAGTCCAGCCTTCGCCGGGACGATAGATGAGCGGAGCGGGCGAGCGATACGGGAAAGCCAGCACGCACACGACGATGCAGCACAACTGCACAAACCAACGAGTCATGGTGGAATTAGAGCGGCAAAGCGGAGACGGGCAAAGGGAAAAATCCCGACGGGCCAGGCGAAGGTTCGGCATTCAAAGAATGATGCCTCACGCGAAGGACGCGAAGGACGCAAAGTATTTTTCCCCTTTGCGTCCTTCGCGTCCTTGGCGTGAGGCACACCCCGCTTCCGTCCTCGCACCTTTACAGCCGCCGAAACGTCCGGGAAATTCAACGCATGAAACTCTTTGGACTCATGCTCCTGCTCGCCGTGTTCGCCAGCGGGTGCGCCACGAAAAGCACCGTCGAGACGCGCAAAGCCGAACGCGCCTCCGCCTACGCCGCGCTCGCGCCGGAGGAACGCGCGCTCGTCGATCAGGGCCACATCAAAATCGGGATGCCGGAGGACGCGGTGTTCATCGCGTGGGGCCATCCGTCGCAGGTACAGAAGAGCGAGACCGCCGCCGGCCCGGTCACAGCGTGGATTTACACCGGCACCGGCTATCAGGAGCATCGCCGCTGGAATTACAACCGCTACGGCTACGGTTACTACGGCGGCGGTCACCGTGGCTACGGCTACGTGCCACCGCTGCCCACGCTGGATTACGAATACATCCCGTATCGCTACACCGCCGCCGAAGTGGTTTTTGAAAAGGGCGTGGTGAAAAGCTGGAAGCACACGTCGCCGCCGCCGGTGCAGTGAGTTCCGGTTTGAATCTGAATTCTAAAATTCCGCGCGGTTGCCAAGAATACCATTTGAACGACCTCGCCAAGGAGCGCGGCTCTCCAGAGCCGCAGCAGCCAGACTGCGGTGAGGTTGGGAAAAATTTGCGCGTTCCCCGGCGGCGGACACGCTGCGGCTCTGGAGAGCCGCGCTCCCTTTACTTCGTCCGCCGGTACAGTTTGTAAATCGCCGCCTGATCCGTGCATTTGATCACCATCTCATCAATGCACACATGCGGCGGACGGCTCGCCACCCACACCAGCGTCTCGCCGATGTCCGGGGCCGTCAGCGGATTCACACCGTCATAAATTTTCTTCGCCCGCTCGGCGTCACCATCGAAACGCACCAGCGAAAATTCCGTCTCCGCCAGGCCGGGATCGATGGACGACACCCGCACGCCGTTGCCGAACATCTCCATCCGCAGCGCGCGGGTGATTTGCAACTCCGCCGCCTTCGCCCCGCAATACGCCGAGCCACCTTCGTAAGCCGTGCGCGACGCGATAGAACCGATGTTGATGATCGAACTGCCGGGATTGTTCGTCATCAACGGCAGCAGCGCGCGCGTCACGCGCAGCACGCCGAGCACGTTCGTCTGCATCATGAATTCCCAGTCCGCGTCCTTGCCGTTGGCCACGGTATCGATGCCTTTCGCACCGCCCGCGTTATTGATCAGCACGTCCAGCTTCTCCGTGTGCTTCTTCACGAACGCGGCAAAGGCCTCCACGCTCGGCGTCGAGGCCACGTCCAGGGCGCAGACCTGCGCATCGGGAGCACCGAGTTTCCGCGCCGCCGCCGCAACCTGTTCCAGACGGTCCACGCGCCGCGCGCCGAGCAGCAGCTTCGCGCCCTCGCGCGCGAAAGCATGAGCCGCCGCCTCGCCAAAGCCGCTCGATGCGCCGGTGATGAGAACCCACTTGTTGGAGAGAGAAGACATGATTGAACCTGTTGGATTGGTAGGGCGCGGTGTCCTCACCGCGCCGCCGGGTCATTGAAAAACCAGCGAGGCCAAGCAGCCGTGCCAGTATAAATTCCTCGCGCCGCTTACTCGCCGTCGTTGCCGATGGAGCCGGTCGGGCAGATGTCCGCCGCGCGCACCGCTGCCGCTTCCTCGTCCGGCGTGGCCGGCTGCGTGGCGAAGAAAACGTGCGACTGATCCTCGCTGTATTTCAAAAGATTGCCGGCCTCGTCCATGCAGGAGTTGCACGGGACGCAGGTGTTATCCACGTACCATTTGCCGGGGACGTTCTCGGGCTGCTTGTTCGTTTTGTCGGCCATAAAAATGTGTTGGTTCTCGGCGCGGTGACACGCCGTTTCAATTTGCTGTCGGGCGAGGCTAACGAAACCAACTTCGCTGACAAGCACTTTGCCCGTGCGTCGATGAGTTGGGCGCAACTTGCCGGTACTGCTCTACCGGATCGGGGTTCTGAGCGCGTGGAAAAAGCGGTTCCCGGCCAGAGGCGTCCGCTGAGTTGATTCGGGAAATTTTACCAGATTTGCCATTTGGCATTTCGCGGAACGAGGCGCAGCATCGCCTTAGCAAACCCAGACGAAAGGCACTCTATGTATTTCGGCGTCGATTATTATCCCGAACACTGGGTCTTCCCGTACGCCGGCACGGCCGAAGTGCCGGAGTCGCGCTGGGCGGTGGATGTGCAGCTCATGCTCGAAGCGGGCGTGAACGTGGTGCGCATGGGGGAATTCGCCTGGGGCCTCTACGAACCGGAGGAGGGGAAGTTCAACTTCGAGTGGATGCGGCGAGCGCTCGATCTCTTTGACAGCGCCGGCATCAAGGTCGTGCTCGGCACGCCCACGGCCGCGCCGCCGGTCTGGCTCGCGCGCAAGCATCCGGAAATTCTCCCGATCGATGCGTTTGGCAGCACGCGGCATGAGGGCACGCGCCGCGCGTATTGCCTGAACAGCGGCGTGTATTGGGATTATTCGCGCGCCATCGTGCGCGCGCTCGCGGGCGCGTTGGGGAAACATCCCGCGCTCATCGCCTGGCAGATCGACAACGGCCTGGGCGGGCATCACACCGAGACGGCTTTCAACGAGGAGACGCGCGCGGACTGGCACTGCTGGTTGAAGGCGAAATACGAATCGGTGGAGCGCTTGAACGAGTTGCTGGGACTGACGTTCTGGGGCCAGCGCGTGACGCAGTTCGAGGAGGTGCCGATGCCGCGTTACGCGCCTTACGATCACAATCCCGCGCTGGTCCTGGACTGGCATCGTTTCTCCAGCGACACGGTGATCGCCTACGCACGGATGCAGGCGGAGTTGTTGCGGGAGTTGACGCCGGGAATTCTGGTGACGACGAACCTGCGCGCGTTGACGCGGAACTTTGACCATTTCGACATGGCGGAAGTTTTGGATTTCGTGTCGCTGGACAGCAACGCGACCATCAACACGCGCTCGGCGGAACTCGCCTGCGACATCGACATGATGCGCTCGCTGAAGAAGCAGAACGTGCGCACGCCGGACGGGGATTGCGGCTTCTGGGTCATCGAGCAAAAGGCCGGCGCGGTGAACTGGCAGAAGGTGAATTCACTGGTGCGGCCGGGCGTGGTGCGGCTCTTCACGCATCAGCTTGTGTCGCGCGGAGCGTGCGGCGTTCTCTACTTTCTGTGGCGGCAGCCGCGCATCGGTCCGGAGAAATTTTACGGCGGCGTGTTGAGCCACGATGGTTCAGCGGAGACGCGGAGCTATCGCGAGATCAAACAAATCGGGCACGAGCTGAAACGCCTCGCGCCGGTGCTCCAGGGTTCGTGCGTGCCGGCGGACGTGTGCATTCTCTTCAGCCACGAGAACGCGTGGCACACGAAGTTCACGCGCCAGCCGAACGCGGCGTTCAATTATCGCGAGCACCTCCAGCTTTTCTACACGGCGCTGCACGACCGGAACATCCCGGTGGATTTCGCTCGGCCCGCAGAGGATTTGTCGAAATACAAAATCGTCTTCGCGCCGTCGCTCGGCCTGCTCGCGGGCGGCGAGGCGGACCGGCTGAAACTCTACGTGCAGAACGGCGGGATGCTGGTGGGGACGTTCAACACGGGGCTGGTGGACGAGCATCACATCGCGCCGGACACGGGTTTTCCGCACGACCTCACGGATGTGTTCGGGCTGGAGGTGCGGGAGTTCGATCCTTTGCCGGTGGGCGAGGAGAATCATCTGACCTTCAAGGCGGGCTTCCCCGCGACGCATCTGCATCCGGGGAAATTGTGGTGCGACCTCATTGAGCCGAAGGGCTGTCAGGTCATCGCGACGTACGCGAAGGATTTTTATGCGGGCCGGGCGGCCATGACGATGAACAGTTTCGGCCTCGGGCGCGCGGTGTACATCGGCACGCAAAGTTCGCCGGCGTTCTACTCCGACCTCGTGGTGTGGCTGCGGAACATGCTCAGCCTGCATCCGCTGCTGAAAGTTCCCGACACCATTGAGGTCAGCATGCGCGAGAAGGACGGGCGGAAAATTTATTTCCTGCTCAATCATCAGAACACGCCGGTGCGGCTGCAATTCTACAAGCCGATGCACGATTTTCTTTCCGGCCACAATTTCACCGGCAGCTACGACCTGCCGCCGCACGGCGTGCTGGTGCTGGACGAACAATCGGTGGCGGCCCATGCTCCGGCCTAGCATGTTTCCGCCGCGAAAATTCATCCCGGCGCTGGGACCACCGAGACGTTCCCAGCGCGACCGCGTGCTCGCCGCCTGGCGCGGCGTGGATGTCACCCCGCTGGAAAAAACCGTCGCGCGCCGCGAGAAAACCGCTGAGCAGCTCGTCGGCACACTCTTCAAATCCCTCCGCATGGACCGCCGCCAGGCCGAGGCGGAAATCGTGACGGTGTGGAACAACCTGATTGACCCGACCATCACCGCGCACGCGCAGCCCACGGGCGTTCACAAGGGAACTTTGTTCGTGACGGTGGACAGCAGCGTGTGGCTCTCGGAAATCGTGCGCTACCGTCGGAAGGAAATTCTGACCCAACTGCAAAGCAGCTTCGGCAAGGAGATGGTCGCGCGCATTTCGTTCCGCGCGGGGTAGCTGGAGTCCACGCTTCAGCGTGAGTTGGAGTTCAATCAGTTGGAGTCCAACCTTCAGGTTGCTCCGGGGGACAAGCTAAAGCTTGAACTCCAACTCAACCTGAAGGTTGGACTTCAGCCGACTCCTCACCCGTACGTCTTCAAATTCCACTCATCGATCAGTGCGGACGGAATTTCTTTCAGAAAGCGCGAGGGCATTTGCATCGCGTCGCCGCCGTAAGCCTGCATGGCGCGGATGAGCGGGTAGCTGAGATACAACTCGTCCCGCGCGCGCGTGATGGCCACATAAAACAGGCGCCGTTCCTCCTCCTCGCCCTCGACGGATTCGCTGGATCGCGACGACGGAAACAGCCCGTCGCAGAGCATGATCACGAACACGACATCGAACTCCAAACCCTTCGCCTGATGAATCGTGGAGAGGCGCAACTGCTCGTCGTCGTTGGTTTTTTTGTTCTGCTCGTCGGCCTCGATGTTCGTGAGCAAGGAGAGTTGCGTGAGAAATTCTTCCGTCGATTTGAAGGTGCGCGCGAAGCTGGCGAGTTGCTCCAGGTCTTCGAGACGGTTGCGGTAATTGGCGAAATTCTCCTGCAAGTAATCCTCGTAGCCCGCCTCGACCACGATGCGAATCATTTCCCACGGCTGCGCGCGCACCGGCTCGACTTCAAGCTGCGAAAGCGTGATGGCGAACTGCGCCCACGCCTTCTCGGCTTTCTTCGGCGCGGCGGCGGACGATTTCTGGAGGGCGGTGGCGATGGAATTTCTTGCGGCGGGCTTGTTTGCTTCACGCCTGCTTTCCAGTAGGACAGGCATCTCGCCTGTCTCACCATTTGAAAAATCAGTTGGTGGGACAGGCGGGACGCCCGTCCTACCGGCAAGGCTCGAATACTTAACCCACAACTTCTCCGCCCCCTTCCCGCCGATGCCGGGCAGCATCATCGCCAGCCGCTTGAAGGAAAGTTCATCCGTCGGGTTCGTGACCAGCTTGAGATACGCGGCCACGTCCTTGATGTGCGCCTGCTCGAAGAAGCGGATGCCGCTCGTGATGCTGAACGGGATGTTGCGCCGCGTGAGTTCGAGTTGCAGTTCGAGCGCGTGAAAATGCGAGCGATAGAGCACGGCCATCTCGTCCATGCTGCGCCCTTCCTCACGCAGTTCCAGCACGCGCTGCGCGATGAAGGTCGCCTGCTGGTTCCCGTCGCCGCACACCACCAGCACGGGTTTCTGGCCGGACTTTTTCGCGGCGGTGAGTTGCTTGCTGAACTGCTCGGTGTTGGCGGCGATGGCGGCATTCGCCACAGAAAGAATCTCCGGCGTGCTGCGGTAATTGATCTCGACCTTGTAAGTCCTCGTGCCTGGATAGCGCTTGGGAAACTCGAGAATGTTGCGGAAGTTCGCCCCGCGCCACGCGTAGATGCTCTGCGAATCGTCGCCCACCACCATCACGTTCTTGTGCTTCGCGCCGAGCAGATCTATGAGGTCGCTCTGGAGCTTGTTCGTGTCCTGATATTCATCCACGAGGATGAACTGGAACCGCCGCTGGAACCGCTCGCGCACTTCCTCGTGGTCCTGCAGCAGCTTGAGCCAGAGCGCGAGCAGATCGTCGAAATCCATCACGTTCGCGGCCTGCTTGCGCTTCACGTAACGCGCGGCGATGTCGGCAATCTGCGGCGCGAGTGCGGCGAAGTAATCGTAATCTTGCGCCACCACCTCGGCCACGGAGCGATGCGTGTTGAGGCCCATCGAGATGATGTTGTTCACGACGTCGGCCTTCGGAAAACGAGTCGCCTTCACGTCAATCTCCGCCTCGGCGATGCACGTCTTGAGCAGGTCGCTGGAATCCTCGCGATCCAGAATCGTGAAGTCAGGACGGAAGCCGAGCAGTTCCGCATGTCGCCGCAGCACCCGCGCGCCGATGGAGTGAAACGTGCCGCCCCACAGTTCCGGCAGATCGCGCCCGAGCAGTTCCGCGACGCGCCGCATCATTTCCTTGGCGGCTTTGTTCGTGAACGTGAGAAGCAAAATGCGGTCAGGGGGAATCCCCTGCTCCAGCAAATACGCGACTCGGTAGGTGAGCGTGCGCGTCTTGCCCGAACCCGCGCCGGCGATGACGAGCGCCGGGCCGGGCAGCGCGGTCACGGCCGCGTGCTGCTGCCCATTGAGTTCGCGCGCGTAGTCGATTTGCAGTTCGACCGGCGCGTGAAACGGCTGCAGCACATACTCGCGAGACACCGGGGGATTAAACAGCAAACCCTAAAAACCAAACACCAAAGAAACAGCAGGCTCCAAACTTCGATCCGCCAGAGCGACGCTTGATTCCACCACGCGTCTGGTTCAATGTCTGGGGCAAATGAGCATCGAAGGCATCAAAGAAACACTGCATCAAATCCCCTTCCAGCCGTTCAAGATTCGCATGGTCAGCGGCACGGAATACACGGTGGATCACCACGATTTTGTTTCCGCCTCACGTTCTTATCGCCGCCTCTACATTTCCACCGACAAGGATGATCGAGTCGAAGTGCTGGACACGTTGCTCATCGAAAGCCTGCATCACATGCAGGCAGTGGCCTCGAATGGCGGCAGCGGCTCATAAAATCTACGATGCTGAGTGTCGCCGCCGCCTCGTCACCGCTTGGCTTTCAAATATCTGATGCCGGTCGTGGTGAGCAGAGGCAGGATGTGAGGCATGTCGTCGTTTCCCACCACGATTAACGCCGTACGCCAATTCACTTCGCAAATAGCCGTTTCCGCAAATCCTCCACCGTCGCCGTACCGGTGGTGCCGAGTTGATGGATGACGACGGAGGCCGCAGCCATCGCGAGTTCGAGCGCCTCGCGCAAGGTCCCACCTGCGGCCAGCGCGGCGGTAAGGTTGGCCGTCACCGCGTCGCCCGCACCCACGATGTCGATCTCGCCGCGCACGGGAAACGCCCGCATCTGTTCCGCGTGACCGTCCGCGTCCGCGCCGACGATGCCGCGCTCGGCGAGAGTGACGAACACCGGACGAAATTGTTGACGAGCCAGCGTGGCAGCAGCGGTCAACACTTGCGAAAGCCCCGCCAGCGGCTGGCCCATGAACGCGGCCAGTTCGCGCTCGTTCATCTTCAGCATCACGGGCGGCCAGTTTTTCAGCGTGCGCCGACTGTCGGCGAGCATCAGCAATTCGGGACGCGCGGCGGCCTTGAGCCGTATGGCCTCCAGCAAGTCCGCCGTGACCACGCCGGTGTCCGCGAGATCAACCTGATCCATGAGGATGACGGCGTGGGCGCGCTCCGTCGCCATCTCGAAAGCATCGTTCAAAGCGTGGCGCACGGACGCGGGCGTAGGCGACCAGTTCTTGCTGTCGAGGCGGCTAAGTTCACGCGGCGGCTGTCCGGGCGCGAGCACGAGCGGCTTGCAGTAGGTGAAGGTGCGGCGCTCGGGCGATTGCAGGAAGTGACCGGTCTGCACGTCGCGCATTGCTTTCAGAGCCGCGAGCAGTTCGTAGCCTTCGCCGTCCATCCCGCAAAAGCCGACCGGCAGAATCTCGCCGACCCCGAGCGCGACGAGGTTGTTGAGAATGGTCCCCGCCGCGCCGGGCTGGCTGCGGACGCGAACGACGTTGTGAACGGGCAGGCCGGTCTCGATGGAGATTTCCGACTTCGCGGGATCAATTTCGAGATAGCGGTCGAGACAGAAATCGCCGACCACGGCGAGACGCAGGCGCTCGAACTCGCGAGTGATTTGGTCAAAGCGGACGGGCGTCATTTGGCGGAGTTCTTCAATTCGTGAAACAGGTTGTGCATGAACGCGAGGTTGTCGCACTGCGCGTAGCGCATCGCGCCGCCCATGCGGGAGAAACTTTTGCAGAAGCGAAGGTAGTAGGCGGGGTTGTCTTTCGGAGGCTCGCCATGGCTCCAGTCCCAGTGGCCGCCGTCCTGCAAGTCCACGACGAAGATGTCGAAGTCTTTCACGGGTGGACGGCCTTCCTGGAAGCGGAGGTTGTGAACGCAGCTCAGCGATTTCTCGAAAACTTGCGGAGCCATGATCGCGGACCCGACCGAGAGCACGACGCCGCCGTCGAGATTTTCCACCGCGCCACAAAAGAGTTTGAAATCCAGTTCCGCCGCGCGCCCGATGACCGCGCCGTTGAACATCGGGTGGCAGGAAATGATGTCATAGCCGATGCCGGGGTGAACGGTGGCGGGAACGCTGTGCTTGAAAGCGGAGGCAAGAATCGACGCGTGTTTCCAGCGGTGCGCCAGTTCGATGCGTCCATCGGGAAGCTCGTGCTCAATCATCGCGCGGAGCAGATCGACGCACGCGGGCGCACGCGCGTCGCCAGGAAACTGGCGGATGAGCTGTTCGAGTTGCGCGGTGGAGGGCAGTTCCGCGCCGTCCTCGTGAATGTATCGCCCGAGGGAAGCGCCGTAGCCTTCGCCGCGAATTCCACCGGCCAGCAAGGCGAGGTGAATGTTGCGCCCGGTCTCATCCCACATTCCGAAGGTGCCGGTGGCGACATTCTCCTCGACTCTCTCAGTGGAGCGCCCGAGCCAGGAGTATTCCCAATCGTGAATCGTGCCCGCGCCATTGGTGGCGACGTGCGTCAGCCAGCCGCGCTGCATCATCTCATCGAGAATCAGCGCGGCACCATTGCGCAGCAGGTGTGCGCCATACATGAGGATGACGGCGGCATTTCGCTCCCGCGCGCGCCGCATGGCTTGCACGCATTGCTGAATCGAATCGGAGGCGGCAACACTTGTGGGCGCGGGAAGTTGATCGGGTGAAATCAGAATGTCCTCGACGCGCGTGAGGCTGCGGCGCTGTTCAAGGGGCAGCACTTTCAGCTGGCGCAGGTTCAATGGCACGGTGTGGTTCACGCGAAGAAGGTATCCAGAATCCAGCGCTTGTTTCGATAGTCGGGAATGATCGCGTCCGCGCCCGCGCGCAACAGATGCTCGCGCTTGTCCGGGTCAATGACGCCCGAGCCATTCGTCTCCTCGTCGCTGGCCACGCCGACCGCGCGCCCGCCCACAGCTTTGGTGAATTCGATTTCAACCGGGCCATCGCCAAAGGAGAGAAGTTGCGAGCCGGTGATTCCTTCCTCGGCCATGATGCGGTCGATGACATCTTTCTTGGAGAATTCTTGCCCAGGTGTCGATCCGTGGATGCGTTCGCCAAAGAAGGGCTTGAGTTGAAGCAGCTCCGCCTCGCGCCGCACGTCCGGCTCGGCAGTCCCGCTGAGGATGAACAGTTTCAGACCGCGCCGATGCAATTCCTCCAGCAAGGGCCGCGCTCCGGCGATGACGAATGTATCGGGCGGAGTCTCGTGCCGGGCGATCGCGTCCAGCCGTCCTCGCAAGACAGCGTTCAGCCGGGCGAAGTAAAGTTGCAGGAGCGGCTCCGGCGCGGGCGGAACGGCCTTGAATTGCTCGGCCATCTGCGCGAAGCGGCGCACCTGGTAGATGGAGGGCTTGCCATTCAGCGCGAGAATTTCGCGCCGCAGATGATGCAAGACTGCGGGAGAATTCCCTTCGGCTAGAGGGATAAACTCGGCGAACAGCCGGGCCATGACATCCGGCCAGCCGCTGCGGAGCCATGAGAGCGTGCCGTCGAAGTCGAAGACGACGTGGGAAATTTTAGGGTAGGATGGGGCGGCTGCGGTTGTCTTGGCAGTTTCAGTCACGGCGGCAATCACGCGCTGGAGTTAAACAGGCGGGTGCGGCGGATCAACATGGCAAAGAATCTGAAAGTTCGTGCTTGCAAAGAAATCAAGTCCCGCACAGAAACGATTAAATCCCACCACGAACGGGGGACAAAATTACGGGAAAAACAAAACTATGAAGAAGCTCATCCTGATCCTCACCGTTGCGGCCCTGGCCGCAACCAGCACATTGCCGCTCCTCGCAGCGGACAACAAACCCGCAGACAAAAAAGAAGTGCCCGCGAAAGAAGCGGCCCCGCGCGCCCTGCCTTTCCGCGGCAAAATCGCGGCCGTGGACAAACAGGCCAAAACGATCAAGGTCGGCGAACGCACCTTCCAAGTGACCGCTGACACCAAAATCAACAAGGCCGGCAAGGCCGCGACCTTGGATGACGCCACCATCGATGAAGAAGTTGGCGGATCGTATCGCGAGGGCACGGACAAGAAGTTGAATCTCGTCTCGCTCCGCATTGGAGCCAGGCCGGATGCGGCTCCCAAAAAAGAAAAAGAAGTTCCGGCCAAATGATTCGTCGGCGTCAGTTTCTGATCACGGCAGGCTCCATCGCGGGCCTGCCGTTTTTCTTATCTATCCTCACCCCGCTGGCGGCGGCAGAAAAATCACCTGCCAAAGTTCCGACCGTCTTCGAGCAGTTCACGTCGAGTTGCATTGATTTAGGGAGTTACGTTCCTCAAACCAAAGAACTAACCGTTCGGTTCACGGGCCGGAAACCGGATCGGTTTTATCGTTACACAAACGTGTCGCCGGAGATTTGGGAGAATCTTCGCTCCTTGGACAAATCTGGAGGTGTGGGCAGCTACCTAAACGAGACCATTGTCCGACACCCAAAACTGTTTCCGTTCGAAGTGTTGAAGATTCGAGGGTTCAAGGTCAGCAAGCAATCTGAAACTAAGAAGGTTAAGAAACGAAAAGCCGAAGACTCGAAATGAATCTCCGGCTTTTCTGAAAGAATGGCGGCAACCTACTCTCGCGGAATCTATAAAACCACTACCATCGGCAAGACTGTGTTTGACGGCCGTGTTCGGAATGGGAACGGGTCGGGCCACAGCTTTATGACCACCAAAGTGTCGCTGGACGACCTCTGCTGCTCTCGCAGTAAGGGCTGCGGCTTTGACCGCAGACTCGTCCAACACTTAAATTTGAAAAGAACCATCCGAAATCAATCGGGCTGTTCACTGAAAACTACACACAGGCTTTCGGAAAAATTGGGACTTCTACAATTCGCGAGTTAAAATCGCTTTTTCAACAACCGAAGTTGAAGAAAAAAAGCGATCAAGCCGCACGACCGATTAGTATCAGTCCGCTAAACGCCTCACAGCGCTTGCACGCCTGACCTATCAACCAGCTAGTCTCGCTGGGGTCTTTAGGGAGCTTGCGCTCCGGGAAACAATATCTTGGGATGAGCTTGGCACTTAGATGCTTTCAGCGCTTATCTCTTCCGCACATGGCTACGCAACGATGCCCCTGACGGAACAATTGCCACACCAGAAGTGCGTCAAACCCGGTCCTCTCGTACTAAGGTTTGAACCCCTCAAGTTTCCTGCGCCCACAGTGGATAAGGACCGAACTGTCTCACGACGTTCTGAACCCAGCTCGCGTACCGCTTTAACCGGCGAACAGCCGGACCCTTGGGACCTTCTCCAGCCCCAGGATGCGATGAGCCGACATCGAGGTGCCAAACCGAGTCGTCGATGTGAACTCTTGGACTCGATCAGCCTGTTATCCCTAGCGTACCTTTTGTCCGTTGAGCGATGGCAATTCCACATTCAACCATCGGATCATTTGGGCCTGCTTTCGCATCTGCTCGACTTGTAGGTCTCGCAGTTAACCTGGCTTCTACCCATACGCTCGACGCATAGTTGCCAACCATGCTGAGCCAAGCTTCGCGCTCCTCCGTTACAATTTGGGAGGAAACCGCCCCAGTCAAACTGACCCGCAGACAATGTCCTTCTTCTGGCTTCACAGAGAGAAGTTAGAATCCTAATTAACAAAGAGTGGTGTTTCACATTTCGACTCTGGCGCAACCGAAGCCACGCCTTCACAGTCTCCCACCTACGCTAAGCATTGTTAATCAGAACACAATATCAGCTTACAGTAAAGGTGCATAGGGTCTTTCCGTCCTACTGCGGGCATGCGGCATCTTCACCGCAGTTACAATTTCGCCGAGATCCTCTCCGAGACAGCGGTTCAGTCGTTACACGATTCGTGCAGGTCGGAACTTACCCGACAAGGAATTTCGCTACCTTAGGACCGTTATAGTTACGGCCGACATTCACGGGGACTTAGGTTCAAAGCTTCGCCTTGCGGCTAACCTCTTGCCTTGATCTTTCCGCATTGGTCACGTGTCACACCCTATACGTCGTCTTGACGACTTGGCAGAGTGCTGTGTTTTTGTTAAACAGTCGCTAAACCCACTTTACTGAGATCCACCGAAGTGGACACCCCTTCTCCCGAAGTTACGGGGCTATTTATGCCGAGTTCCTTAGAGAGGTTTCTCTCGCGCGCCTTGGTATACTCTACCCACCCACCTGTGTCGGTTTGCGGTACGGGCAACCGGGGGAACAAGCAGGAACTTTTCTAGGCAGATTGTCTGGTGATGCGCTTTGGGTTGCCCCTCGGCTCTGTCTTTCGATGACGTAGTCACTTTTCTCTCTGCGCATTCCTGTTCTTAACCCCGGTCGGTGCAGGAATATTTAACCTGCTGTGCATCGATTACGCCTTACGGCCTCATCTTAGCTCCCGACTAACCCTGGGAGGACGAACCTGGCCCAGGAAACCTTGGGTTTACGGCGACCAGAATTCTCATCTGGTTTATCGCTACTCATGTCTGCATTCTCACTAATCAGCGCTCCACCTTCCGTTTCCGTCCGGCTTCAACGCACTGATTACGCTCTCCTACCACTCGTGAGGTTCGAAAACCCCACGAATCCGAAGCTTCGGTATACAATTTAATCGCCAATCATTTTCGGCGCGACATCGCTCGATGAGTCAGCTATTACGCACTGTTTAAATGGTGGCTGCCTCTAAGCCAACATCCTCACTGTCTATGCAACGTCACATCCTTTCCACTTAATCGTATTTAGGCACCTTAGCTGTCGGTCTGGGCTGTTGCCCTCTCGGCTACGAAGCTTATCCCTCGCAGCCTGATTGCTGTGATATTGAGATCCATGGAATTCGGAGTTTGATTGGTTTTGATATCCTGGTGGGGACTCTAAGCCATCCAGTGCACTACCTCCATGGAGTACTTCCACAACACTCGCCCTCAAGCGATTTCGGAGAGAACCAGCTATCACGGGGTTTGATTAGTCTTTCGCTCCTACTCTCAAGTCATCTCAGAATTTTTCAACATTCACGAGTTCGGTCCTCCACTGCATGTTACTGCAGCTTCAACCTGCTCAAGAGTAGATCACCTCCGCTTCGGGTCTATTGCCAGCAACTTGGCGCACATTTCGTACTTGGTTTCCCTTCGCCTCCGTTCCAGAGGAACTTAAGCTAACGCCACTGACAATAACTCGCAGACTCATTATGCAAAAGGCAAGCAGTCACCCTTACGGGCTCCTACACATTGTAAGCTTACGGTTTCAGTTCTATTTCACTCCCCTAACAGGGGTTCTTTTCACCTTTCCCTCGCGGTACTTGTTCACTATCGGTTGCCAACTAGTATTTAGCCTTGTCCAGTGGTCTGGACGGATTCATGCAGAGTTTCACGTGCACCGCATTACTTGGGATACCTCTAGGCGGACTCAGATTTTCGCGCACCCGGTTATCACGGTCTATGACTGACTTTTCCAAGTCATTACGCTAATCCTCCTCCTGCCACATCAAGGTCCCTCAACCCCGGGGGGATAAATCCCCCCGGTTTAGGCTTCTCCGCTTTCGCTCGCCACTACTTACGGAATCACATTCGTTTTCTTTTCCTGGGGTTACTGAGATGTTTCACTTCACCCCGTCTCGCTTTGCAGGACTATGAATTCATCCTGCAATAATTGCCGGTAAAGGCAACTGGGTTGTCCCATTCGGAAATCCACGGATCAGTGCCTGCTCAGCGGCTCCCCGTGGCTTATCGCAACTTGCTACGTCCTTCATCGCCTGTTGGCACCAAGGCATCCACCGTATGCTCTTAGTAGCTTGATCACAAAGTTTATCCATCTTTTGGATGGAAACTCAGCGTTAATTGTAATTATTTATGCCTCTATGTACAGTTGTCAAAGAACAGTTCCAGGATCGTTTCAACCTCCAGATTTTTAAACCTGGTATGTTTTTTCCATCCGGAAAAATTATTTTAGATTTGTGAAATCAAATGGTGGGCCTGACTGGACTCGAACCAGTGACCCTGCGCTTATCAAGCGCATGCTCTAACCAACTGAGCTACAGGCCCAAACTTCAAATTTTGGCTCCCTGTTTCTTCCCTGCTTCGCAGTGGTGGAGCTGAGGAGATTCGAACTCCTGACATTCTGCTTGCAAAGCAGACGCTCTACCAACTGAGCTACAGCCCCTTTAGCCGCCTCCGGACACCTTGGGCCAGCCTCAGCGGTCAGAGGGAGTTACGATCCATTCTGATTTCACTTCCAAAGATCAAATCTCTTTCAAAATTGAATTGTGCGATAGCTTCCGATCAAACCCTTTTTTTACTTATTCCAAAACTTTCGTTTCAGAATCGACCTAGTCATCTGGTTTTTAACCCATATGACGTCTTATCTCCTTAGAAAGGAGGTGATCCAGCCGCAGGTTCCCCTACGGCTACCTTGTTACGACTTCATCCCAATCACCAGCCATACCTTCGGCACCTGTCTCCTTGCGGTTAACTCAGCGACTTCGGGTACAACCGGCTTTCATGATGTGACGGGCGGTGTGTACAAGGCCTGGGAACGTATTCACGGCGCCGTAGCTGATGCGCCATTACTAGCGATTCCAACTTCATGCCGTCGAGTTGCAGACGACAATCTGAACTGGGCCCGGTTTTTAGGGATTTGCTCCACTTTGCAGTCTTGCTTCCCTCTGTGCCGGGCATTGTAGTACGTGTGCAGCCCTGGCCGTAAGGGCCATACTGACTTGACGTCATCCCCACCTTCCTCCTCGTTTAAGCGAGGCAGTCTGTCCAGAGTGCTCCAAACTCTCGTTTGAGTGGCAACAGGACATAGGGGTTGCGCTCGTTGCGGGACTTAACCCAACATCTCACGACACGAGCTGACGACAGCCATGCAGCACCTGTGCATCCTGGTATTGCTACCTCGTCAGGCTTTCACCCTTCTACTAAATGCATGTCAAGGCCAGGTAAGGTTCTTCGCGTTGCATCGAATTAAGCCACATACTCCACCGCTTGTGCAGGCCCCCGTCAATTTCTTTGAGTTTTAATCTTGCGACCGTAC